>Ga0210012_1000387_pt1 | contig 52655 bp, 47 predicted proteins | sample CryGeymeta201504_FD_183974 | JGI IMG/M metagenome (GOLD analysis project Ga0210012, IMG submission 183974) | Groundwater microbial communities from Crystal Geyser aquifers in Utah, USA - Crystal Geyser metaG 2015-04 (SPAdes) (version 2) | ecosystem: Environmental > Aquatic > Deep subsurface >... | reverse complement strand
AGCACGATGTCGCCCGTTCCTACGTGCTTTACCGCGAGCAGCGCACCCAGGAGCGCGCCCGGCAGAAGCAGGAGCAGCCAGCCGCCGCGCCGCATGTCATCAACGTCACCGAAAACGGCCAGACCCACCCGCTCGACATGGCGCGGCTCAACGGCCTGCTGCAATCGGCCTGCGACGGGCTGGGCGAGGCCGTTTCCCCGCAGCCTATCCTCGAACATACCCTGAGGAACCTGTACGACGGTGTGCCAGTCGAGGAGGTGGGCAAGTCGGCCATCCTCTCCGCCCGTACCCTGATCGAGAAAGAGCCGGCCTACAGCTTCGTCACCGCGCGCCTGCTGCTCGACACCATCCGCAAGGAAGTGCTGGGTGAGGTTGCCAGCCAAGCCGACATGGCGACCCGTTACGCCGAATATTTTCCCGATTTCATCAAGCAGGGCATAGCAGCCGAGCGCCTCGACGAGCGCCTGGCGCAGTTCGACCTGAAGCGCCTGGGCGCTGCCCTGGTGGCCTCGCGTGATTCGCAGTTCGGTTACCTCAGCCTGCAAACTCTATATGACCGCTATTTCCTGCACATTGACGAGCGCCGCATCGAGCTGCCGCAGGCCTTCTTCATGCGCGTGGCGATGGGCCTTTCGCTCAACGAGATCGACCGCGAAACCCGCGCTATCGAGTTTTACAATTTGCTCTCCAGCTTCGATTTCATGAGCTCGACGCCGACACTGTTCAATTCGGGCACGCGCCGCTCGCAGCTTTCCTCCTGTTATCTGACCACGGTGAGCGACGACCTCGACGGCATCTACGAAGCGATCAAGGAAAACGCGCTGCTGTCCAAGTTCGCCGGGGGCCTCGGCAACGACTGGAGCCGGGTGCGCGCGCTGGGCAGCCATATCAAGGGCACCAACGGGAAATCCCAGGGCGTGGTGCCGTTTCTGAAAGTGGTCAACGACACTGCGGTGGCGGTGAATCAGGGCGGCAAGCGCAAGGGCGCGGTGTGCGCCTACCTGGAAACCTGGCACCTCGACATCGAGGAATTCATGGAGCTGCGCAAGAACACCGGCGACGACCGCCGCCGCACCCATGACATGAATACCTGCAATTGGATTCCCGACCTGTTCATGAAGCGGGTGATGGAAGCCGGCGATTGGACGTTGTTCAGCCCGAACGACGTGCCCGACCTGCACGACAAGTTCGGCAAGGCGTTCGAGGAAGCCTACGTCGGCTACGAAGACCAGGCCGCGCGCGGCGAAATCAAGCTGCACAAGAAGATTCCCGCCCTGCAACTGTGGCGCAAGATGCTTACCATGCTGTTCGAAACCGGCCATCCCTGGCTCACCTTCAAGGATCCGTGCAACATCCGCAGCCCGCAGCAGCACGTCGGCACGGTGCACAGCTCCAACCTGTGCACCGAGATCACGCTCAACACCAACGAGAACGAAATCGCGGTGTGCAACCTGGGTTCGGTCAATCTGGTGGCACACCTGCGCGCCAGCGATGATCCGAACGAGCCAAGCGTGCTCGACACTGTTAAATTGCAAAAAACCGTGCGTACCGCGATGCGCATGCTCGACAACGTCATCGACATCAACTACTACGCTGTGGCCAAGGCGCGCAACGCCAACCTCAAGCATCGCCCGGTGGGGATGGGCATCATGGGCTTCCAGGACTGCCTGCACACCCTGCGCATCCCCTACGCCAGCCAGAGCGCGGTCGAATTCGCCGACCGCAGCATGGAAGCGGTCGCTTACTACGCCTACATGGCCTCCACCGAGCTGGCCGAAGAACGCGGCCGCTATGCCACCTTCCCCGGCAGCCTGTGGAGTCAAGGCATCCTGCCGCATGAGGGAAACAGCCTGGTGCGCGAGGCGCGCGGCGGTTACCTGGAACTGGACGAGTCCGTTACCCTGGACTGGGAAGCCCTGCGCGCCCGCATCCAGCAGTTCGGCATGAGGAACTCCAACTGCCTGGCGATTGCGCCGACAGCGACCATCGCCAACATCGTCGGGGTCTCAGCCAGCATCGAGCCGACCTACCAGAACCTCTACGTCAAATCCAACCTGTCCGGCGAATTCACCGTGGTCAACGAGTACCTGGTGAAAGACCTGAAAATGGCCGGGCTGTGGGACGAAGTGATGATCTCCGATCTCAAGTATTTCGACGGCACCTTGAGCAAGATCGACCGTATCCCGGCCGAACTGCGCAGCCTTTACGCCACCGCCTTCGAAATCGACCCGAGCTGGCTGATCGAAGCCGCCGCCCGCCGCCAGAAGTGGATCGACCAGGCGCAGAGCCTGAATATCTACATCGGCCAACCGTCCGGCAAAAAGCTCGACGAAACCTACAGGCTGGCCTGGATTCGCGGCCTCAAGACCACTTACTATTTACGGTCGCTGGGCGCTTCCCACGCCGAGAAATCCACCTCCAAGGCCGGCGCGTTGAACGCCGTGCCGGTGGATGGCGGGATGGCGGCGGAGACCCAGTTCTGCTCGATCGACAATCCCGAGTGCGAGGCTTGCCAGTAAAAGGCGACTAACCACAGCCATGTAGGTTGGGTTAGCGGCTTTATCGCGTAACCCAACAGACCCAAACTTCCTTAAAAATGTTGGTTTCGCCTAGGAGCCTACTTTTGGTGAAGTTTGGGTCTGTTGGGTTACGGCGCAAAAAACCGCGCCTAACCCAACCTACATGAACCGAGGTGAAGAAATAATCAAGGAGACAATAATATGCTGAATTTCGAAGACACTACCCCCGTCAAGCCCATGCCGCAAGCCGCACCGCAGTCGGCCGCCGCGCCCCTATCTGCTGCCCTCACCGGCATTCACGACACCCGCCGCATTCGCGCCGAGGACAAGCGCATCATCAACGGCGGCGCCGACGTTAACCAGCTGGTGCCGTTCAAGTACAAATGGGCGTGGGACAAATACCTGAATGCCTGCGCCAACCACTGGATGCCGCAGGAAGTGAACATGAACCGCGACATCGCGCTGTGGAAAGACCCCAACGGCCTGACCGACGACGAGCGCCGCATCGTCCTGCGCAACCTCGGCTTCTTCACCACCGCCGACAGCCTCGCCGCCAACAACATCGTGCTTGGCACCTACCGCCACATCACCGCGCCGGAATGCCGCCAATACCTGCTGCGCCAGGCGTTCGAAGAGGCCATCCACACCCACGCCTACCAGTACATCGTCGAAAGCCTGGGACTGGACGAGGGCGAAATATTCAACATGTACCATGAGATTCCCTCGATCCGCGACAAGGACGAGTTCCTGATCCCGTTCATCGACACCCTGTGCAACCCCGACTTCAAGACCGGCACGCCGGAAGACGACCAGAAACTGCTGCGCTCGATCATCGTCTTCGCATGCATCATGGAAGGCATCTTCTTCTACGTCGGCTTCGTGCAGATTTTGGCTTTGGGCCGGATGAACAAGATGGTGGGCGCCGCCGAGCAGTACCAGTACATCCTGCGTGACGAGTCCATGCACCTCAACTTCGGCGTCGATCTCATTAACCAGATCAAGATGGAAAACCCGCACCTGTGGACGTCTGAATTCCGCGTCGAGATCGCCAGCCTGATCAAGAAAGCGGTGGAACTGGAATACGCCTATGCTGAAGACACCATGCCGCGCGGCGTGCTCGGCATGAACGCCTCGATGTTCAAGGAATACCTGCGCTTCATCGCCAACCGCCGTTGCCAGCAGATCGGGCTGGACCCGCTTTATGCGGGGGCGAACAATCCGTTCCCGTGGATGAGCGAGATGATGGATTTGAAGAAGGAGAAGAACTTCTTTGAAACCAGGGTGACCGAGTATCAGAGCGGTGGGGCGCTGAGCTGGGATTAAAAAGCTATCGAACCGCAGAGGGCGCGGAGGGCGCAAAGGGCGCAAAGGGATTTAAATGCTGGTCGTGAAGCGCACTCACCTGGCCGGTTTTTACATGATCCGATTACGACGAAGGGGCGGATGCAGTTTTGCCGATTTTACTCGGGTAGGCCCATCCGTTGCGCCAGGCGCCAATGACCATGTTGGGATACTCCGGCCTGCCCAGGCTGCCATTGTAGCGGCCCAGGGCGCGGAACAGATCGCCTTTTTCGATGTCGAGGTAGTGCCTGAGGATGGTGCAGCCGTAGCGCAGGTTGGTGCGGGTGTGGAACAGGTTCTGGTCGGGGGTGCCGATATGCTTGACCCAGAACGGCATGACCTGCATGTAGCCGCGTGCTCCGGCACCGGATATGGCATATTTCTTGAAGCCGCTTTCCACCTGGATCAACCCCAGCACCATCTGGGGGTCGAGACCCGCGCGGGAGGCCTCGTAGTTTACGGTTTTCAGGAAGTCCATGCGCACGATTCGGTCAGGAATGCGCTTCTCCATGCGTCGTGACATTTCCGCTATCCAGATATTGGCATCGGCTTGCGAGTCGAAGACCAGGCGCGGAGAAGCGCCATCGCTGACTGATTTATGCAATGCCGCCTGCACGCTGGCGGAGAGCGGCTCCTCGCTCTGCGTGCCGGCGTGGGCCGACAGGCTGATTAACAGTACAAGGAGGACAATTAGATTATGCATGTTACTGATTTTAGGTGACTCACAATATTTTGCAAGGGGATAGTCGTGGCTTTGTCATCCCGGCGCCCCTGGTATTCCACGTTGCCTTCCTTCAACCCGCGCTCGCCGATCACGATACGGTGCGGGATGCCGACCAGTTCAAGGTCGGCAAACATGATGCCGGGGCGCTCGTCGCGGTCGTCCAGCAGCACTTCGATGCCTGTGGCCATGAGTTCGGCGTAGAGCTTCTCGACCGTTTCCTTCACCCGTTCGCTCCGGTTGATGCCGATCGGTACGATGGCGAGCTGGAACGGCGCCATCGCGGGCGGGAAGACGATGCCGTGCTGGTCGTTGCCCTGCTCGATGGCGGCGGCAACAATGCGCGAGACGCCGATGCCGTAGCAGCCCATTTCCATTACCTGCTCCTTGCCATTCTCGTCCAGAAAAGTGGCTTTCATCGCTGCGGAATACTGGGTGCGTAGCTGGAAAATATGGCCGACTTCGATGCCTCGGCACAGCTCCAGTTTTCCCTTGCCGTCCGGGCTATCATCGCCTTCCACCACGTTGCGGATGTCGACCACTTCTTTTAGCTCCGGCAGGTCGCGGCCAATATTGACGCCGGTGAGGTGATAGCCATCCTCATTGGCGCCACATACAAAGTCGCTCATGGCGGCTACCGCGCGGTCGGCGATGAGGGTGACGTCAAGGCCGACCGGACCGAGCGAGCCGGCGTTGCAGCCGGCGGCGGCACGAATTTGCGCGTCGGCGGCAAAGCGCGGCGGCTGGGCAAGCTGGAGCAGCTTGCCGGCCTTGACCTCGTTGAGCTGGTGATCGCCGCGCAGCAGCAGCGCCACGACGCCGCCATCGCGCCCTTCCAGCAGCAGTGTTTTAACGACCCGGTGTGCGGGTATATCTAGAAATTCGCAGATTTCCTCGATACTGTGTTTGCCGGGCGTGGCGACTTTTTGCATCGCTTCGACCGGAACGGGGCGTGGCATGGAGGGGGAAACCGCTTCGGCCAGCTCGATGTTGGCGGCATAGTCGGAACTGGGGCAGAAGGCGATGGCGTCCTCGCCGGAATCGGCCAGGACGTGAAACTCGTGCGAGCCGGTACCGCCGATCGCGCCGGTATCCGCCGCCACGGCGCGGAATTTCAGGCCGAGGCGGGAGAAAATGCGGCTATAGCAGTCATGCATCACCTGGTAGGTCTGCGCCAGGCTGGCGAAGTTGGCGTGGAAGGAATAAGCGTCTTTCATCACGAACTCGCGCGCGCGCATCACGCCGAAACGCGGGCGGATTTCGTCGCGAAACTTGGTTTGAATCTGGTAGAAGTTCACCGGCAGCTGGCGGTAGCTCTTGATTTCGCGCCGCGCGATGTCGGCGATCACCTCTTCGTGGGTCGGCCCGAAGCAGAAGTCGCGCCCATGGCGGTCCTTGATCTTCAGCATCTGCGGGCCAAACACGTCCCAGCGCCCGGTTTCCTGCCATAGCTCGGCGGGAACAACCGCCGGCATCAACAGTTCGACTGCGCCGCTTTGGTTCATTTCCTCGCGCACGATGTTTTCGACCTTGCGCAGCACGCGCAGGCCCAAGGGCATCCAGGTATACAGGCCGCTGCCAAGGCGCTTGATCAGGCCGGCGCGGAGCATCAGTTTGTGGCTGACCAACTCGGCTTCGGCGGGTGCTTCCTTGAGGGTGGACAGGAAAAATTGTGATACACGCATAGGTGTCAGGTACCGTAGTCAAATTCCGAATTCATGATTTTAACCGAAAACAAGGCGTTTATTGGATTGATTTGGACTGTAAATAGCAGTAGCCTATAAATGTTCTGTATCGTTTAACTAAAAAAAGGGAATTATTATGTACAGCGAGGTCGATGAAGTGGCCGATGCAAGCAAGGAAAAACTGGTTGCGGATTTTAAAGTGGTGGTGGCTGATGCAGAAGCGCTGCTCAGGGCGACCGCTAATGATGCGGGTGAAAAGGTGGTGGCTGCGCGCGAAAAAATCCAGTCCAGCCTAGTTGAAGCTAAAGTGCAGTTGGCACGGGCTGAAGCGGCGATTATAGACAAAACCAGGCAGGCTGCCCGTGCCACGGATCGGTATGTGCATGACAATCCGTGGAAGGCAGTGGGCATTTCCGCCTGTGTCGGGCTGGTGATCGGTGTCCTGATCGTGCGTCGCTGACATTCGGATAGCTATGACGGAAACCGATGCAGGCATAGCGCGTGCCACTGGATTGTTTGCTTCCCTGCGCAATTTTGCCGCCACCCTAACGGCGGTAGCCCAGACCAGGCTGGAGTTGTTGGCGAATGAAGTGGAAGAGGAAAAGCTCCGCTTCGGTCAGTTGCTGTTGTTCGGTAGTATCGCGTTGTTTTGCCTGGCTGTTGGCAGCGTGTTTTTCGCGATATTCGTCACCGTCCTGCTCTGGGAGAGTCACCGGCTGTTGGTTCTGGGCGGTTTGGCCGTGCTTTTTTTTAGCCTCGGTGGTGTGGCTGTTGCGATGTTTCGTGCCCGCGCTTCTGTCGGGAGCCGATTATTTTCGGCCAGCCTGGCAGAGCTAGGCAAAGACCGCCAGCAGTTGTCGCCATAATGGGGGCCGAGAAACGGTTGGCCGAGCTTTCCCGGAGGCGTGTCGAACTGGTGGCGCGTAGCGCGGCACAACGCGCTGAATTGGATGAACTCTGTCATGTCTGGCGTGTGCCGATGGCGATTGTCGATCGGGGCGTAACCGTATGGCGCTTCCTTCGCGTGCATCCGGCCTTGTTGGTCGGGCTAGGCGCTGCCTTTGCGGTGGCCCGACCGCGCAGGGCGGTAAAATGGCTCGGTCGTGGCTGGGCATTGTGGCGTTTTTTCGCGGCATGGCAGCCGGGTACGGGAAGCCGAATTGACTGACCGTGGCCGATGATTGTTTTTTGCCACTGAGTAGTCTGTCAACATGAAAAAACTGTGCGTAGGAGCGACCTCCAGGTCGCGATTTGGCGCTGACCATCGCGGCCAGGAGGCTGCTCCTAATCACGCAAATTCAACGTGACTGAATTCCCAATTTCTTTCCTTGCCGCATCCAGCCGGCAGGTGCGAGTCGTCCTGCGCCCTTATTGACACAACCCGGATATATGAAGTGGAGCGACCGGGCTTATCTTGTTTTTTTCTCCGTTACATCGAGGTCACAATGGGAATGTTTTTCGGGCGGCGTATTCATAAATCGGTCGCCGCAGGTGATGTTGTAGACGTTAGTGAGCGCGATGGCGTGCGTTCGTTGCATCTGGGCAGTCAGACGGTGCAAAGTTCGATGCGCATCAGCGCGCCCAACGAGCTTGAGCTTGCTTATACCCGCAGCATGATGGGTTTTCTCTTGTTCAATCCTGATCCAGTGCGATTCCTGATGGTTGGGTTGGGAGGGGGGTCATTGGCCAAATTCGTTTATCACCACATGCCGACCACACGCATCGCGGCGGTGGAACTGAACTCGCAGGTGGCGGCGGCCGCGCGCGCTTATTTTCATCTGCCGCCTGAAGATGAAAGGTTCGAGGTGGTGATCGCCGAAGGCGGCCAGTATGTGGCTGAGCACCCCGATAGCGCCGATGTGCTGATGGTGGATGGCTTCGACGGCGTTTCGCTGGCTGATGCACTGGTTACCCAGCGTTATTACGACGATAGCTCCGCCGCCTTGAGCGAACGGGGAGTCCTGGCGGTCAACCTGTGGGGCGGCGACAAGAATTTTGACATCTACTTGCAGCGTATCGAGACCAGTTTCAATGGCCTGACATTGTGCCTGCCTACGGAAAAGTACGGCAACATGGTGGTGTTCGGCTTCAAGCGCAGTCCCGGCAACCCGCGCTGGGACGATCTGCGCCAGCGCGCCAGAAAGCTGGAGCAGGCGTATGGACTGGAGTTCCTCAAGTTCGTGGAAGGCCTCCGCAGCCTTAATGCCCATACTGAAAAGCGCTTGCTTATTTAGCCCGGATGTTCCATAAATGGATATATGCGTTATTTGGCTTTCATTGCCGGGTGAAATGTGAAAAAATTACGTTAACTTAACGGATTTGAGGTGTTTCACAAATGATAGACCGGGACGGTTATCGCCCCAATGTCGGCATCATTCTATGCAATGCAAAAAATGAGGTTTTCTGGGGCAAGCGTATCAAGGAGCATTCCTGGCAGTTTCCGCAAGGGGGCATCAAGGCTGGGGAATCCCCCGAGCAGGCAATGTTTCGGGAACTGGAGGAGGAAGTTGGGCTGCAACCGCAGCATGTGAAGATTATCGGTCGCACCAGGGACTGGATGCGCTACGATGTGCCGCAGAACTGGGTGCGGCGGGGGTGGCGCGGCAGTTACAAGGGCCAGAAGCAAATCTGGTTTCTTTTGCGTCTGGTCGGGCGCGACAGCGATGTGTCGTTGCGCGCGTCATCGCATCCCGAGTTCGATGCCTGGCGATGGCACCATTACTGGATTCCGCTGGAATCGGTGATCGAATTCAAGCGCAACGTGTACCGCCTGGCGCTCAACGAGCTGGTCGGCTACCTCAATAAATCAGAATAAACATGAAGGATGTCGCTGCGGCGAAAGTGGGTCATATCGTCGCAACTCCGAAAATGCGGTCGCCAGCACGCCTTGGCGGTGAATCCTGCCGGTAAGTAGGGAATGAAAAAACGCTTTGTCTTGTTGTTGCTGGCTGTTCCTCTGATGGCGTCCGCCGAGTGGGGGAAATTCGAATATGAATTTGATGAGGAAAAGCCATGGGCCGAGATCGAGGCTCAGCTCCCGCCTTATCCGAAGGAAGAAAATCGGCTGCCGCTATTCGTTAGCGCCGCCACGGATAACCAGTTTTTTGTCGATGCCGCTTCCATCAGCACAGGTGATGACGGCGTGGTGCGCTACACGATGATCGTTAAGTCATCGGCGGGTGCCGTCAATGTGAGCTTCGAGGGGATACGCTGCGCCAGCCACGAAAGAAAACTCTATGCATTCGGGCGCAAGGAAGGAAGCTGGTCCAGAGCACACTCCGCCAAGTGGGAACCGATCCGCTACCAGGACCGCAACCGCCAGCATCATATGCTTTACGATGATTTCTTTTGTCCCAACGGCATTATCGTGAAAAACCCGCAGGAAGCGGTCGATCTGCTGAAGCGCGGCTTCAGACCTTAAAACACCCTGTAGGGCCGAATTCATTCGGCCAGTGTGAATGAATTCGCACCTACTTCAGAGCAACACCAAGTTGTCCCGATGGATCAATTCCGGTTCGGCCACATAGCCCAGGACAGATTCGATCTCCGCGCTGGCGTGGCGCAGAATTTGTCGAGTTTCCTGCGCGCTGTAATTGACCAGGCCACGGGCAACTTCACGGCCTTTCGCGTCCAGGCAGGCCACTATTTCACCACGCTGGAAATCACCGGCAACCGCGGTCACGCCGATGGACAGCAGGCTTTTGCCTTTCTTCTGCAGGGCATTGACCGCGCCATCGTCGAGCGTGAGTTTTCCGCCCACCTGGAGATGGTCGGCGAGCCATTGTTTGCGGGCCACGGTCTTTATTTCTCCGGCAATCAGTTGGGTGCCGATCGCTTCACCCTGGGCGAGGCGGATCAGCACGTCCGGCTCTCGTCCCCAGGCGATCACGGTATGGGCGCCGCTGCGAGCCGCACGCTTGGCGGCGAGAATTTTGGTCAGCATGCCGCCGCGGCCGATATCGCTACCGGCTCCGCCCGCCATGGTTTCCAGTGCCGGGTCGCCGGCGCGCGCTTCGCCCACCAGCGTGGCGGTAGGGTCCTTGCGCGGATCGGCGGAATACAGGCCGGTCTGGTCGGTCAGGATCACCAGCGCATCCGCATCGATCAGGTTGGTGACCAAGGCCCCCAGGGTGTCGTTGTCGCCGAAGCGGATTTCCTCGGTGACGACGGTGTCGTTTTCGTTGACGATCGGGATGGCGTTCAGTTCGAGCAGGGTGCGCAGGGTGGAGCGGGCATTCAGATAGCGCTTGCGGTCGGCGAGGTCGTCGTGGGTCAGCAGGATTTGTGCGGTGTGCAGGCCATGCTTGCGGAAGCAGCTTTCATAGACCTGCACCAGCCCCATCTGGCCCACTGCGGCTGCGGCTTGCAGTTCATGCACGGCGCTGGGGCGCTTCTTCCAGCCTAGACGTTGCATCCCCTCGGCGATCGCGCCGGAAGAGACTAGCACCACTTCGCGCCCCATGGCTTTGAGGGCGGCAATCTGCGCCGCCCAAGTGGCGATGGCCTGATGGTCGAGGCCGGCACCGCTGTTGGTGACCAGGCTGCTGCCGACTTTTACGACCAGGCGCTTCGAGTTTTCGATTACGGATTTCATTCGTTTGGTTTACCGCAGAGGCGTAGAGACTATGTAGGATGGGTGGTGCGTAGCGATACCCATCATTTGCGCCGCCATTTGATGGGTATCGCTACGCTCCACCCATCCTACTTAACTGTGGCTCTGTGGTTCGATTTCCTGTTCAAGTTCACGGTTCTGGTCAAGAAACTCCATGATAGCGTAGACCACTTCCTTGCAGCCTTCGCCGGTGAGGGCGGAAATGATAAAGCATTTCCCGTCCCAGCCAAAGTCCTTGAGGAACTGCTGTTTGTACGGGTCGCGTTCGTCTGCTGGCAACATGTCCATCTTGTTCAGCAACAGCCAGCGCGGTTTCTGATAGAGCGATTCATCGTATTTCTTGAGCTCGTTGACGATTGCATGAGCTTCTGCCACCGGGTCGGCGGTTTCGTCGTATGGCGCGATATCGACCAGGTGCAGCAGTAATCGGGTGCGTGCCAGGTGGCGCAGGAACTGGTGACCGAGGCCGGCGCCCTCGGCGGCGCCCTCGATTAGGCCTGGAATATCGGCAATGACGAAGCTTTTGTCGAGCTCCACGCGCACTACGCCGAGGTTGGGGTGCAGCGTGGTGAAGGGGTAGTCTGCCACCTTGGGCTTGGCCGCCGAAACAGCGCGGATGAAAGTGGACTTGCCGGCGTTGGGCATACCCAGCAGCCCGACATCGGCCAGCACCTTGAGTTCCAGTTTGAGTTCCCGTTCTTCGCCTAGTTCGCCGTGGGTGAACTGGCGGGGCGCTCGGTTGATACTTGACTTGAAGTGCAGGTTGCCGAGACCGCCCTTGCCGCCCTTGGCGATCAGGGCTTTCTCGCCGTCCCGGGCAAGGTCGGCGATGATTTCATTGGTGTTGATGTCAGTGATAACGGTGCCGACCGGTACACGCAGCACCAGATCTTCGCCGCCCTTGCCGTAGCAATCCGATCCCTGCCCATTTTCGCCCCTTTCGGCGCGGTGGGTGCGGGCAAAGCGATAGTCCACCAGGGTGTTGATGTTGCGGTCGGCAATCGCATAAATGCTGCCGCCGCGTCCGCCATCACCCCCGTTCGGCCCACCTCTGGCGATGTACTTCTCGCGCCTGAAGCTGGCCGAGCCGTTGCCGCCGTCACCGGCATGGACTTCGATTTTTGCTTCGTCAATGAATTTCATTTTATAAACCATTGTAGGGTGGGCACGTTTTTGTGCCCACGCGGTCAGCCAATCAAAACAAGCGCCTTTCACCATTGCTCCCTCTCCCGCTTGCGGGAGAGGGTTAAGGAGAGGGAGCTATTTCACGTGGGCACAAAACGTGCCCACCCTACCAACCCAAATAAAAAGGCCCTATCGTCCGATAGGGCCTAAAGGTTTCACCATCCGGCTGGCTTAAGCCGGAGTGATGGTAACCACTTGGTGCCTTGCCGCGCCTTTGATGGCGAAGCTGATGGTGCCGGCCACCTTGGCGAACAAGGTGTGATCCTTACCCATGCCAACGAAGTCGCCGGCGTACATCTGGGTGCCGCGCTGGCGCACGATGATGCTGCCGGCGGAAACCAGTTCGCCGCCGTAGCGCTTCACGCCCAGACGCTTGGAATGAGAGTCGCGGCCGTTGCGTACACTGCCGCCTGCTTTTTTATGTGCCATTGTTGATTCTCCTTACAACGCCGAAATGCCGTCGATGCGGATCTCGGTATAGTTCTGACGATGTCCCTGATGCTTCTGGTAGTGCTTGCGACGACGCATTTTAAAAATCTGCACCTTATCGCCGCGACCATGAGCGACGACCGTCGCCTTGACTGTTGCACCGCTTACCAGGGGCGTGCCTACCGTGACTGCTTCACCGTCCGAAACCATCAATATCTGATCCAGTACGATTTCGCTGCCAATGTCTGCCGGTATCTGTTCTATTTTCAATTTTTCGCCAGGGGCAACACGGTATTGCTTGCCACCGGTTTTTATGACCGCGTACATATTGAGCTCCACACTTACTTTTAAAAAGGAACGCGATTGTACCAGAATTTCGTGACGAGGGTTAAATATTGTTTTGAAATCAGGGGTAGGACTGGAAAAACTTGACACCGAATTGCCGTCGTTCCTACCATTAGCGCTTTTCCACCCAAACCTCTGGATTTTTTGTGTCGCTGGAAACTATTCGCAATCCCATCGAGTCGGACATGCTAGCCGTGGATGAAGTCATCCGCAAGCGGCTCTACTCCGAAGTCGTGCTGATCCGTAGAATCAGCGAATACATCATCAACAGCGGCGGCAAGCGCCTGCGCCCCGCGCTGGTGCTGTTGTCGGCGGGCGCGTTCGGCTATTCCGGAGGCTATCATCACGTGCTCGCCGCAGTGGTCGAATTCATTCATACCGCCACCTTGCTGCATGACGACGTGGTGGACGAATCGAATCTGCGGCGCGGCAACGCCACTGCCAACGCCCTGTTCGGTAACGCTGCCAGTGTTCTCGTCGGCGACTTCCTCTATTCCCGGGCGTTCCAGATGATGGTCGGGGCAGGCGACATGCGCGTGATGGAAGTTCTGGCCGACGCCACCAACATCATTGCCGAGGGTGAAGTGCTGCAACTGTTGAACTGCAATGACGCGGGCATCGACGAGGCGCACTACCTCCAGGTGATTCACTACAAAACCGCCAAACTGTTCGAAGCCGCCACCCGCCTCGGCGCAATCCTGGGTAATGCTTCCGGGGCCGACGAGGAGGCCATGGCGGTTTATGGGATGCGCATGGGCACGGCGTTCCAGTTGATCGACGACGTGCTGGATTATTCCGGCGACCATGCCGAAACCGGCAAAAATGTCGGCGATGATCTGGCCGAAGGCAAACCTACGCTGCCGCTGATCTACGCGATGAAGAACGGAACCGCGCAGCAGGCGGCCGTGATCCGCCGGGCGATCGAGGAGGGTGGCCTGAACGAACTTGATGCGGTGATGGCCGCAATCCGCGATACCGGCGCGCTGGATTATGTGAAAAACCAGGCGAAAGCCGAGGCGCAGGCGGCGTGCGCGGCAATTTCGCATCTGCCGCATTCTAATTACAAGGAATCTTTGCTACAATTGGCAGACTTTTCGGTAACACGAAGCTACTGAAAGAAATAAAAACTCAAAACGGGGTGTAGCTCAGCCTGGTGGAGCGCTGCGTTCGGGACGCAGAGGCCGGAGGTTCGAATCCTCTCACCCCGACCAATTCAAGTCCGAATTTTGAACCCTGATGCGCTCGTTTACCGGGGTACGATGATGTTAATCAAACTGATACTTCTTGCTCTGGCTGCATGGGTTGTTTTTCGCCTCGTCAGAAGCTATAGCCGCACGGTCGGGCGGGAGGACGCGCCAAAAAACGAAACCGGCGAGGACATGGTGCGCTGCGCCCATTGCGGCGTGCATCTGCCGAGGAGCGAAGCCGTTGTCAGCCGTGGCGAATTCTTTTGCACCAATGAGCATCGCCAACTCAATCAGAAGTAATCCTTGATGCTGACAGATTTGCTACAGGTTCGGGCTGCGCCTCAACCTGAGGCATACTGGCGGTCTCTCCGCTATTTCAATCTTTCTCGACTGACCCTGGCTGGCACGTTTGCCGTCGCCTATACTTTGTTCGGCGTCATCAACACCTTCGGCGCTGATAATCCCTCCTTGTTCTACGCCACCAGCATTGCTTACGTGTTTTTCGCGGCGCTGATGATCGTGCCGATCGATATTCGATGGCCGCGCTTCAATCTGCTCCTGAGCGCCCAGGTGAGTGCGGATATTTTTTTTATCGTGCTGCTGATGCATGCCAGCGGGGGTATTCAGAGCGGCCTCGGACTGCTCCTGCTGGGGCCGCTGGTAGCTACCGGCATGGTCAGCCATGGCCGCCTGGCGATGTTCCATGCCGCGATGGCGAGCATAGCCCTTTTGCTCGAGCAGACCTATCAGGTATTGGTGCTGGCGGGAAACACCAAGGATTATCTGCAAACCAGCTTGACCAGCATGGGGTTTTTCGCTATCGCCGGGCTGGCCTTTGTCCTGACCCGGCGCCTGGCTGTGACCGAGAATCTAGCGCGGAAGCAGAGCATCGACCTTGCCAACCTGGCCCAGGTCAACCAGCTGGTGATTCAGGATATGCAGGACGGTGTGCTGGTGGTGGACGAGCAGGGCCGGGTGCGGCAGCGCAACGCCGAGGCGGAGAAATTGCTCGGCACGCCGGCGGCAGTATGGGACAAACTGCGGCTCAACGATTATTTTCCGGCATTGTCCGGCTGTCTGCAGCGCTGGCGAGCCGATCCGCACAATGACCATTTCGAACTGGTTGCGCCAGCCACCGGCAAACAAGTTCAGGCGCGCTTTACCTTAATTGGCGGGGACGAGGTGCTGGGTGCGGTAATTTTTCTGGAGGATTTGAGCCTGATGCAGGCGCAGGCGCAGCAGCACAAGCTGGCTGCACTGGGCAGGCTGACGGCCAATATCGCACATGAAATCCGCAACCCACTCAGCTCGATCGGCCACGCGACACAGCTATTGCAGGAGGAGCCGGGGCAGGATGCGACCCATGTCCGGCTGCTGCAGATCGTCCGCGACAACACCCATCGCCTCGACCGGATGGTGCAGGACGTGCTGCAGATCAACCGCAGGGACCGCGCCATGCCGGAAACGCTCCGTTTGGGAATGACTTTGCGACAGTTCGTGGAACGGTTTTGCCAGACCGAAAAAATTCCGGCCAAGGTTGTTGTTCTGGACGTGGCGGAGGATATGACGGTGCGCTTCGACCGGCATCACCTCGACCAAGTGCTGTGGAACCTGTGCCGCAATGCCTGGCGCTATTGTCGCCAGCAGGAAGGTAGCATCCGCCTACGTGCGGCGTTTGCCTCGCCCGGGAATGTTGTACAATTGGACGTGGCCGATGACGGGCCCGGGGTTGCCAAAGCGTTGCGCACCCAGCTGTTCGAACCATTCTTTACCACCGACAGCACCGGCACCGGTTTGGGGCTTTATATTGCCCGCGAACTGTGCGAAGCTAACGGGGCCACGCTCGATTACATTGCAGCCCCGCAAGGCGGACAATTCAGGATAAGCTCTGAAAAGGAGATGTGTTGAACCGGACACCGCAAGTTTCCCGGGATAATGAAGAACAACCGCGCCGTGTGTTGGTCGTGGACGACGAAGCTGATATTCGCGAGCTGCTGGTACTGACGCTGCAGCGCATGGGCCTGGAGGTCGATGCGGCGGCCAGCACGTTCGAGGCGGAGCAATACCTGCACAAGAATTACTATAATCTTTGCCTCACCGACATGCGTTTGCCAGACGGGGATGGCCTCGGTTTTCTGGAATATGTGACCAAGAATTATCCCGGCAAACCGGTGGCGGTGATCACTGCCTATGCCAGTGCGGAAAATGCTGTCGCAGCGCTCAAGGCGGGCGCATTCGATTATCTTTCCAAGCCGGTATCGTTGGCCCAGCTCCGCGCATTGGTTAACTCCGCGCTCAAATTACCTAGTCCCAGTCAGTCAAGAAAAATAGAAGAAGGTCAGGCCGCAGCCAGCCAGCCAGCGTTGCTTGGCAATTCGCTGCTAATGCAGCAAACCCGCCAGATGATAGCGAAGCTGGCGCGCAGCCAAGCGCCGGTCCATATCACTGGGGAATCGGGCAGCGGCAAGGAGATGGCGGCGCGGTTGACCCATCTCAACAGCCCGCGCGGCGATGGCCCGTTTGTCGCTGTCAACTGCGGGGCGATTCCAGAAAACCTGATGGAAAGCGAGTTCTTCGGCTACAAGAAAGGCGCTTTCACCGGCGCAACCCAAGACAAGGACGGCTTTTTCCAGGCGGCCAGCGGCGGCACCCTGTTCCTCGACGAAGTGGCGGACCTGCCCCTGCCGATGCAGGTGAAACTGCTACGCGTCATCCAGGAAAAAATGGTGCGCAAGGTGGGTTCCACTCAGGAGGAGCCTGTGGATGTGCGCATCATCAGCGCCACTCACCAGGATCTCGGACAATGCGTGGAGAGCGGGAAATTTCGCCAAGACCTTTTTTACCGGCTCAACGTGATCGTGTTGAAGATGCCGGCTCTGCGCGAGATGCCTGACGATATCCCGCTGCTGGCCGGGGAGATACTCAAGAAAGTGGCGAGTCTGAATGCGGAGCCACCGAAATTGAGTCTGACGGCGTTGAAGGAACTGCGGGAATACGATTTCCCCGGCAATGTACGCGAGCTGGAAAACATCCTCGAGCGGGCGATGGCACTGACTACGGGTGGCGAGATAGGTCGCGAGGATTTGCAGCTCGCGGCGAAGCAACCGAAGGACGTGGCTCAGATGAAAAGCTTGCCGTTACAGGAATACCTCGATGCCATGGAAAAAGAGGCGATTCTGGAAGCGCTGGAAAAAACCCATTTCAACAAGACCGCGGCAGCCAAGCTGCTCGGCATCACCTTTCGGGCATTGCGTTATCGCCTGGAGCGGCTAGGGATGGACTAGCCTGGTAGGGTGGGCACGTCTTTGTGCCCACGCGGAAATAATTCCCTCTCCTCAATCCTCTCCCGCAAGCGGGAGAGGAGGCAAATGAAAAAGGCGCTTGTTTTGATTGGCTGACCGCGTGGGCACAAAGACGTGCCCACCCTACGCCTCGGCACTCGGCACTGCCTTAACCCCCCAGATTTTCTCCGCATATTCCCTGATGGTGCGGTCGCTGGAAAACTTGCCCATGCCAGCCACATTGAGGATGGCCTTGCGTGCCCACTCTCCCGAGTTGCGGTAGAGCGCATCAACTTTTTCCTGGCAAGCAATGTAAGCGGAGTAATCAGCGAGCAGCAGGTAATGGTCGCCGTCGTCAGTCAACGCGTTGATGATCGGGAGGAAGCGACCGGGGTCACCCGGCGAAAAAAAGCCTGAGCCGATCATTCCCAGCACCTGCCTGAGTTCCTCGTTGCCATGGTAATAATCCCAGGGGTTGTAGCCCTTGCCTTGCAGATCGGCGACTTCCGCCGCATTCAGCCCGAATATAAAGATATTGTCCGCACCGACTTCATCGCGAATTTCGACATTCGCCCCGTCCAGCGTGCCTATCGTCAGTGCACCGTTAAGGGCAAGCTTCATGTTGCCTGTCCCCGATGCTTCTGTGCCTGCGGTGGAAATCTGTTCGGACAGGTCCGCAGCAGGAATGATTTCCGAGGCGGTGGTGACATCGTAATTGGGTATGTACGCCACCTTAAGCTGGTTTCCTATGGCAGGGTCGTGGTTGACGATGTCCGCCACGTCATTGATCAGTTTGATGATCAACTTGGCCTGCGTATAGCCAGGCGCCGCCTTGCCGCTGAAGATCACGGTACGGGGCACACGATCCGCCCCCGGATTGGCGCGGATGCGGTTGTACAGCGTGACTACATGGAGCAGGTTGAGCAGTTGACGCTTGTATTCGTGAATGCGCTTGATCTGCACGTCGAACAGGGAAACCGGGTTGACCGTGATGCCCAGTTTGCTCTCGATGATCCGCGCAAGATTTTCCTTGTTCGCCTGCTTCACGGCGCGGAATTTCTCCTGGAAGGCCTGGTCGGCGGCGAATTTATCGAGTTGGCCGAGCTGATCCAGGTTGGTAACCCAGTCGCCTCCGATGTGCTCCGTAATCAGTCCGGCAAGGCCGGGGTTGATCTGATTGAGCCAGCGCCGTGGCGTGATGCCGTTGGTGATGTTGATGATTTTGCTCGGGTAGAAGCGGTCGAAGTCCCGGAAGATGGTCTGACGCATCAGCTTGGTATGAATTTGCGCCACGCCGTTGACCTGGTGGCTGCCGACGATGGCCAGATGGGCCATGCGGATACGCCGTCCGTTGCTCTCGTCAATGATCGAAATGCGCTTCAATAACTCGGTATCGCCGGGATTTTGGTGTCTGACTTCATTCAGGAAGCGGTGGTTGATTTCGTAGATGATTTGCAGATGGCGCGGCAGGATCGTCTCGAACAGGCTTACTGGCCAAGTTTCCAAGGCTTCCGGCATGAGCGTGTGGTTGGTGTAGGAGAAGGTGCGGGCGGTAATGGACCAGGCGCGATCCCAGTCAAGGTGGTGGATATCCATCAGGATGCGCATCAATTCCGGAATTGCGATCGATGGATGGGTGTCGTTGAGCTGCATCGCTACCTTGTCGGGCAGTTCGTCGAGGTTTTTGTGAAACTTGTTGAAGCGGTAGAGCATGTCCTGCAACGAGGCGCTGACGAAGAAATACTGCTGCTTCAGTCTTAATTCGCGGCCCATTGCCGTGGTGTCGTCGGGGTAGAGCACCTTGGACAGGTTTTCCGATTCATTCTTGTTCTCTACTGCCTTGATGTAGTTGCCCTCGTTGAAGTATTTTAGATCAAAGTCGCGCGACGATTTGGCCGCCCACAAGCGCATGTTGTTCACCGACTTGCCCCCGTAGCCCGGAACTGGCGTGTCGTAGGCCATCGCCATGACATCCTCGGTCTCCACCCAGTGGTGGTGTGGGCTGCCATCCTCTCCGACGTATTCCACCACATGGCCGTGAAATTTGACCGGGTACAGCACTTCCGGGCGAGGGAATTCCCAGGGATTGCCATAGCGTAGCCAGCTGTCGGGGTGCTCCACCTGCCAGCCGTTTTCAATCCGCTGGTTGAACATGCCATACTCGTAGCGGATGCCATAGCCGTAGCTCGGCAGTCCGAGTGTCGCCATGGAGTCCATGAAGCAGGCGGCCAGACGCCCCAGTCCCCCATTGCCGAGAGCGGCGTCGGGTTCAGACGAACTTGCCTGCTCCATATCCATGCATTCCTTTTCTGCGGCATCGCAACACTCGTCGTAACAGCCCATGTTGAGCAGACTGTTGGACAACGAGCGTCCGATCAGGAATTCCATCGACAGGTAGTAAATTCGCTTGGCGTCGGCACGGTAATAGCGCCGCATGGTTTCCATCCAGCGCCCGGTAAGACGATCTCGTGCGGTGTGCGCAAGCGCAAAGAACCAGTCGCGGGGAGTGGCAGTGAAATGGTCTTTGCCGACGGAATAGGTCAGGTGGCTAGAGACTGCATCGCAGAATTTACCGGCATCTTCGCGCCGTGACGATGGCTTGGATTGGACTGCTTTTGTTGGCTTTCTGACCATAGTGGGTTCTCCCTTTCTAATCTATGCACACAAATTATTTCAAGCCGTTCGTGCCGAGCTTTTCGAAGCATGAATGGTTTGATTCAGTAAGGTAAACCCCGCTTGCCGGGGACTCACCAAGGTTTTACCCATATGGCGGCCATGGTAATTCTGAAGTCTCGTTCAAGAGATGGGGAATCGCAACGCAATGAAAGAGTATCAGAGTTTGAGTCACACCAGCAGATATTGAGCATGACCGCCTTCACTTCCGTTCGCCTCAGGGTAGCGGAAAAAACAGGATGACCCCTTTTGTCATTTTGGCAAACGAGATTGTCAATTTGGCAAACCTTCCCCGCATGTTTTCTCCCGCATTTAGAAAAATTATTTTTGTAATCAAATTGATAAGTAATATTCATGGCCTGGCACGATGATTGCTATATGTATTGGCAACGGAAAAATACGCAAGCTAATGAAGGGCCGCCATGAATTACCCAGCCAAAAGGAACACCGTGAAATATTCAGCCCTATGCGCAGCCTGGTTGCTCGTGTCGCAGGCGGCGTGGGCGGATGCCTATCCGGTTGCCGGTTTGCAGCCGGATCGTCGCCCGGTTGGAGCTCCCGTTATCCATGCGGCGAGTGGGGGTGATGAAATGGGGCAGCGCCTGTTGCACGGCATCAAGCCGCCGATACCCGAGAGCATACAACGCTGGGCCAAGGATCAGGGCGGCTGGTTTAACCCGTTTGTCTATCCGGGTATGACGGGGCGATACGATCTACGCGGTTGGCACGAGAATTTGCGTTCCGGCTCATGACCCGGCAAGCGAGGTCGTGCGGATGTTTGTGGAATTTCATGAAGTTGTGCGGAGCGGGCGGTGCCCGCTCCGTCTTGGAACTGTTAACCGGAGAAGAGAAATTCTCCGGGTTCAGTGCGATGCAAAGCAGCGCATCGTTGGTTGTCTGCCTAGTGTTTATTTTAAGGAGAAATTTATGATGAAGAAAATTAAAGTTGTTGGTATCACTGCCCTGATGGTAGCCCTATTTTCCGCCGGTAGCGTAATCGCCGCCGATCAGAAAGGCATGTCCGGCATGGAAGGACAGAAGGGCATGAGTGGCATGTCCGGCATGGAAGGACAGAAAGGCATGAGTGGCATGTCCGGCATGGAAGGACAGAAAGGTATGTCTGGCATGTCTGGTATGCAGGGACAAAAAGGCATGTCCGGTATGGAAGGCATGTCCGGCATGGAAGGACAGAAAGCCAAGAAGCACAAAAAAGCCAAGAAGTCTGACCAGCAAGGCATGAGCGGCATGAGCGGCATGAGCGGCATGGAAGGGCAGAAGGGCATGAGCGGTATGTCCGGCATGGAAGGGCAGAAAGGTATGTCTGGTATGTCCGGCATGTCCGGCATGGAAGGCAAGAAGAAATAAACGCTCGAAGCGTTTTCCCCCGGCGGATGCCTCCCCGCCGGGGGTTTTACAGGATCGTCATCAGGATCAAAAAAATGCGATTTACGACTTTAGTTTTACTGGCCATGGCATTCCATGGTTGGGCCGTGGCGGGAACAGCCAATGCGCCCGAAGATTCCGGGGCGACGCTACCCGACTACCAGCGCGCCAGATACAGCGAATTGCACTTCAAGCCTGCCATCGACAAGGCGAGCGACGAGCAATGTCTGGCCTGTCATGCCGAGGTTCTCAAGCCCAGCGTGCGCGAGCAATCGCCAGCCGGCGTAAAGGCCGCCGATACCAGGGCATGGTACCAGCAACTGGCCACCTACGAAGGTTCGCAGGAGACCTTCCACCGCCGCCACCTGGTGACACCGCTGGCCAAACAATTGATGAACATGCGCTGTAATACCTGCCATCAGGGTAACGAGCCGCGTGACGAAGCACCCGGGACTTCCGCTACCAGCCAGATCGGCGGCTACACCCTGCGCAAGCATGTGGACACGGAAGCCATCTGTCTCAAATGTCATGGCCAGATGAACTGGCCGGTGATGGGCCTGCCCGAGCCGTGGCCCAAATCGAAAACGTTGTTTCAGGGCAATTGCCTGCTCTGCCACCAAGGCATTCGCACCCACCGCCACCAAGTGAGCTACCTTAACTCCGCCGCCATCGAACAGGCGGGAACCCAGAGTGCGGATGCCTGTTACGGCTGCCATGGCGGACGTGCCTGGTATCGCATCAACTACCCCTATCCGCGCCATGTCTGGACAGGAATGGCGGAAGGCACGCCGGACTGGGCCAAGGGACGAATGACGGAATCCGAGTCGCGCTTCATCATTGATGCGACCGATCACGCAGGCAAAAAATAAAGGGAACAGCATGGACAAACACAACGACATGAATAACGATATTCCGAACCCGGCGCGGCGCGACTTTCTCAAGGTGGCGGGTGTCACCGTAGGGGCGGCGGGGCTGGTGAGCACTGGCGTGGCGCCCAAGGAAGCCAGGGCTTTTGCCTATGAACCTTACCCGACCGACGATCAGCTCACTACCGTGGTCACCAGTTGCGCCCACAACTGCGGCTCACGCCACATGCTGGTGGCGCACAAGAAAGGCGATGTCATTGTGCGCCTTTCTTCCGACGACGGGCGCTATCAGGAGGGGGGATTCTTCGGCAAGGACACGGTCGAGGAACCGCAGTTGCGCGCCTGTCTGCGCGGTCGCTCCTACCGATTGCGCATTTACTCGCCGGAGCGTCTGCTCTACCCGATGATGCGTGTTGGCGAACGGGGCGAAGGCAAATTCAAGCGCGTGTCGTGGGACGAGGCGCTTGACTTCGTGGCGAAAAAGATGATCGAACTCAAAAAGGAATACGGACCCACCGCGCTGCTCGATCAGTCCTACGCCGGCGCTTCCTTCGGTGTGCTGCACAAGTCGGATCAGATCGAGGGTCTCCTGGGGCGTTTCCTCGGCATGTTCGGCTGCCGCACCAATTCCTGGTCGGTTCCTTCCTACCAGGCAACAACCTTTTCCTCGCGCATGACCTTCGGCACCATCATCGATGGCAACGAGGATGACGCTTTTGCTCATTCCAAGTTAATCATCATGTGGGGCTGGAACCCGGCTTACACCTTTCACGGCGGCAACACCTTCTACTACATGCGCATGGCAAAGCAGAAGGGGTGCAAGTTTGTGCTGGTGGATCCGCAATTTACCGACTCCGCTTCCACCTACGATGCCTGGTGGATCCCAATCAAGCCGAATACCGATGCCGCCATGATGGCGGGAATGGCGCATTACATTTTTACCCACAAACTGCAAAACCAGAGATTCATCAACAAGTTCTGCCAGGGCATGGACGCCGGCACTATGCCGAAATGGGCAAAGGACAAGGAGAGCTTCAAGGACTACATTCTCGGAAAATCCGACGGCGTGCCGAAAACGCCGGAATGGGCCGAGAAGCTCTGCGGTGTCAAGGCTGACGACATCAGGAAGCTGGCCCGCATGTATGCCACCACCAAGCCGGCTGCGCTCAAGGCATCCTGGGCACCGGGACGCAATGCCTATGGCGAGCAGTACAACCGCATGGCGGCGGCCTTGCAGGCGATGACCGGCAACATCGGCATCCTTGGCGGCTGCGCCGAGGGCGTCGGCAAAGGCTGGCATGCCGAGTCTGTGGCCTATCCTTATGACGAGAACGCCAACCTGTGGTGGGGTTCGATCAAGTCAGACCGCTGGGCGCACTGCGTACTCAACTATCCCAACGTCAAGCGCGAGGAAGTCGGTTGCTGGCCGCGCGATGACGAACTCGACGGAAAGATTCCCAATATCCGCGGCATTTTCTGGCAGGGATCCGACTGGTTTAACCAGCTCACCAACATCAATAAGGAAATCCAGGCGGTGAAGAAGCTCGATCTTGTGGTGTGTTCGGATTCCACCATCACGCCATCAGGGCTGTGGGCCGATGTGCTGCTGCCGGTGGCGACCCATTTTGAACGGCACGATGCTGCGCTGCCTTGGTACAAGGGGCACTACTACATCCACCGTCCCAAGGTTATCGAACCGTTGGGCGAGTCGAAAACCGATCTGCAAATCTATACCGAGTTGTGCTACCGCCTGGAAGAACTCGATCCCTCCCTCAAGGATCTCGGCAAACGTTACAACCCCAAGGCCACACGGGAATACTTCCACAAGAACGACGAGGTGGACGAATCCTATCTGACCGACTGGTGGAACAACAAAGTAAAAAAAGATCAGGGCGTCAAGATGTCTTGGGAAGACTTCAAGAAATACGGTGTTTACAAGTTCACTTTCAAGCGTCCACTGGTCGGTTTCCGCGACCAGATCGAGAAGGGCGTGCCGTTCGAGACCCCGTCGGGCAAGATCGAAATCTTCTCCACCACTCTGGCGAAAATCACGGATTGGACCAAGACCCAGTATGGCTACGAGATTCCCGCCATCCCGAAGTGGATCGAGCCGTTCGAGTCGCTTAACAGTCCCAAGATCAAGGATTATCCATTTCATCTGGTCAGTCCGCATCCCCGCTGGCGCACTCACAGCATCTTCAACAACATCCCCTGGCTGAGGGAAACCTATGACCAGGAGGTAACGGTCAACGCCGCCGATGCCGCCCGCCTCGGCATCATAACCGGCGACACCATCGAGGTGTGGAATGAGCGCGGCAAATGCGTCCTGCCCGCGTATGTGACGGAGCGCTGCATGCCCGGCGTGGCGGTGATCTACGAAGGGGCCTGGATGGATTTGGACGAAAACGGCATCGACCGTGCCGGCAACCCCGACTTTCTCACGCTGGATGAACCGAGCCCGGCCGGCGCTTTCGCCTACAACACGGTGCTTGTGAACATGAAGAAATCGGAACTGGTTCACCGCCCGGGCTGGGACAAACTGGCCACTTCGCGTTCCTCGGTTTTCCGGCGCGACTATTGATCGGAGCTCATTATGGAAAACAAGAAAATTATTCGTAAGATCGGTAGTAAGGCGGCGCTCAGAACCGCCGTTGAACGCCGCGATGCCACCACTTACGAGCCGGTCAAACCGGCGATGCAGCTCGGCTTCATCCACAATAACGTCGATTGCATCGGCTGCCGCGCCTGCGAAATCGCCTGCAAGGACAAGAACGGCCTGCCGCCGGGACCGCGTTTCCGCCGCGTGATGTATATCGAGGGCGGCACGTTCCCGGAAGTGTTCGCCTACAAGGTAAATATGTCCTGCAACCATTGCGCGGAACCCGCCTGCTTGCCCACATGCCCTACCGGAGCCATCTATAAGCGGGCAGACAACGGCATCGTGGATATCGATTCCACCCTGTGCATCGGCTGCCGGCGCTGCGAGGCTGCTTGTCCATATGGCGCTCCGCAGTTCGATCCGGCGGAGAACATCGTCAAGAAGTGCAATATGTGCGTGGATGAGATCGAGGCCGGGCGCAAGCCCTACTGCGTCATGGCCTGCATGATGCGCGTGCTCGACATCGGGCCGATCGACCGGTTGCGGGCCGGCACTTACGAGACCAAGGCGCTGGGCCCCAGGGACAAGGTGGTACGCCAGGTCAAGCACATGGCCAATCCAGAGCTCACCAATCCATCGATTGTCTTTGTACCCCATCCGAAAGGCAGGGTGTGATGGGCGCCGGATTACCACTATGGGCCGAGGATTTGCGCCTGCTGGGCTGGCTGCACACCCGCGAGCGCGATCGGGAAATATTGCTCGCACTCGCCGCCGACGGCTTCCCGGAGGGCTTGGCAATCGGCGCCAGCGAGGAAGCTGGCGCCATGCGTGCCGCGCTGTCCGGGTTGGCAACGGCAGTGCCAGGCCCGGAAGCAGCGGATGACGAACTGGCTGCGGATTATGCTGCCATCTACCTCACCCATGCCTATCGCGCCTCACCCTGCGAATCAGTGTGGCATGACAAGGATCACCTCGCTTGGCAAGAGCCAACTTTCGCCGTGCGCGCCTGGTACCGGCGCTATGGGCTCGCCGTAGCTGACTGGCGGACATTGCCGGACGACCACCTCGCCTATCAACTGGAATTTGTCGCCCGGCTGCTGGAAAAAGACGAAACCGAGGCTGCGGCGCGTTTTCTTGACGCCCACCTGCTCACCTGGTTGCCGGACTTTTCCCGCCGTGTCGCGCAGCGCGCCGCCACCCCCTTCTACCGTGCCCTGGCGAACGTTACCCTGGCCACCGTAACCGGATTGAGGCGAAAGTTGCCCAGTGTCGAGCCGGAGGCAGAAATGCTCGCAGTGGAACAGGCCGCCCTTGTCCCCCTTCAGTTTGTCGCCCGGGAGACATGGCTGGCAGAACCATGAAATAGGCTATGCCAAGGATTTATCGAAGTCAATCGAGGAGCCTCAAATGAAAGTAAAATTAGTTTCATCTATCGTCTTTATGATGGTTGCCTTGCTGGCAGGCGTTCACTCCTTTGCGGGCAACGCACCGGCGCCGAAAGAAGCGGCAGCTTGCCTGACTTGCCACGATATCGAAGCGAAGAAAATTGGTCCTCCTTATAAGGATGTGGCCAGGAAATATGCCGGTCAGAAAAATGCTCAGGCCGACCTCGCCAAGCGTATTGTCAGGGGAACGGCTCCTGGCCTCGGCTGGATGAAAGAAGGCAAGGCAACCATGCCGTTTATGCCGCCTAATGTTGCGGTGGCACCGAAAGATGCGGCCAAACTGGCCAAGTGGGTTCTCACTATAAAATAAAAATTTATCAATTCATTTTTGCATTCTTCGTTAAACCTGGAATAGGTTAAAGGTCAATATGATTCTTGAAGTCACGGGTGATATTCTGCTTTCCCAGGCACGAGTCATTGCGCACGGCGTCGCGCCGAACGATCCGCACAATCAAGGGCTGGCGCTGGCTTTGCGGGAAATATGGCCAGCCATGTACAAGGATTTTCGCCATTATTGCCAAACGACCCACCCCAAGCCGGGAAGCGTCTGGGCCGGAGCAAGCCCCGACGGCAAGCGCGTAGTGGCGCTCTTCACCCAGGAAGCTGCCTATGGCCATGGCGCAAAGCCCGGGCGGGCAACTAGCGAATATATCAACCACGCCTTAAAGGAGTTGCGCCATCTGGCCGAAGTGGAGAGCTTCGAGAGCTTGGCGCTGCCGCGTCTTGCAACTGGTGTCGGCGGCATGGACTGGGGCGAGGTGCGCGCATTGATCGACAAATACTTGGCCGACCTGTCCATGCCAGTTTATCTCTACACGACGTTTCACAAGGGCATGCAAGCTGACGAATCTGCCCGAATACGATGACGAAGTCATGTAAACAATTGGCGCGGTCATGAAACGGGCGCCGTTCCAGATTGATTAAATATTCTGCGCAAGCGCAACGATGTTTCGAGAGCACGGGTGGACAAGCGTTGTGCTCATTTTGGGGGCGCCTCTGGCGCCCCGTTTTTTCTGTTGAGCATGATGCCCGGAATTCTTCCTGATCATTGTACCCACGAGCGTTCTCCGCTCGCGTCCTGCCTCGCTTGCGTCGAGATATGCCCGCGCGCTGCATGGAGCGCCGACGACAACGGGCTGGTTCTCGACGAAGCGGCATGCAATGAGTGCGGCCTGTGCATGGCAGCTTGCCCAGAAGGTGCATTGACCGCTTACTTCTCCGCGCCACTGGCCGATTCCTCGCGCAAGGCGGCGTTCTGGGCTTGCGCGCCGATAGCCGGTGAAAAAGGCGAGGGTGTACTGCCTTGTCTGCACGCCGCGTCCGACCAGATGCTGGCCGATCTGGCCCGGCGCGGCATTCGCCGGCTGCAGTTGGCGCAGGGGGAGTGCGCCTCCTGCCCCCGCTATCCCCGCAATGGGCTGACGCTGGAAGTGCGTCTGTCGCAGATCAACGCTGCCTTACAGGCACGGGGGCTGGCGCCGGTCGTGATCGAACGTGCGGATGCGGCGACTTGGCGCAAACAGTCGGACAGGCAGCAGGAATTCGCAAACCGGCGCGGGTTTCTCGGCGCGCTGCTCAAACGGCCTGGGGCGGTTTTACAGCCCCCGGCGAATGCCGGTACGTCATGCAACGATGCCACCGTCGTCGGCGCCTGGCTGCAACACTATGGCGCGGGGCCGCTTCCCTCGGTGCCCACGGTGGATTTTAGCCGTTGCACTTTATGTGGCGCATGTATCGCTTTGTGTGCTCACCAAGCGCTGTTGTTGCGCAGATCAAACGAGGAAGCCATCTTTGCCGTCTCGCCAGAACATTGCACTGGTTGCCGTCTGTGTGTCGATGTCTGCGCGGACGATGCTGTCGCCGTGGGGGAATGGCTGACGCCACCATCGCCCCTCGGGGCCACACTGGTCAAACAGATATGCGGACGTTGCCAAAATGCTTTCTGGCAGTTCGCGGAAAGAAAGGAAAGAGAAACCTTCTGTCCGGTATGCCGCAAAACCGGCGGAAAAAATCCCGGCCGCCTTGTCGAAAAAGATCATCGGTATTGACCATGAAATGTTCCTTGGAAGAGAAAGATGACAAACGCTTCCCTCTGCGGCTTCAGGCCGTCAATCGCTTTACGATTGCAGCCATGTTTTGGCTGAACGGCGCTGCCCATGTCATTATTGGCCTGGCTCTGGCGCTTTCCGTGCTGATGTTTACCTGGCTGTTTTTTGTAGATGTACGCCAGGCGGCTGATGCCAACAATCTGGTTCATGGGTTTGTCCATGCGCTGGGCACTTTGATGCTGCTGTGGACGATTTCCGCGCTCATCACTGCGGAAATCCGCTACCTGGAAGGAAACAAGCTGGAAGTGGATACCTTTGTCGAGGTTGCGCTGGTGGTCGTGCTGCGCAAAGTGATTACCATGCCTGTACTGGCAGTGCAGCCTCCATTGCAGGAAATCCTGCTGTGGAACATCGCGGCATTGATGTTGGGAGTGCTCTTCTTCCTCGTGCGATGGGCGCAGCGTCAGCAAGATAACATCCCTAGCCAAAACGCAGTAAAATAATCGAATATTTCATGACGAAACCGCCCCGAATCATGAAACAGCGCTGCGCCATGACCGTTCCCCTCACCCATCCCGGCAAGAGAGGGGGACGAGGTCTCGCTGCGCGAGTTTCACGTTAAACCTGGAAAAGGCAGTTGGATTGACGAACTCTGCTGCAACGCCAGTATCCACGCGGGTTCCCTCACCCCTACCCCTCTCTCCCGCCGGGAGAGGGGAATTGCTCCCTTCACCCCCGGGAGAAGGGCTGGGGATGAGGGAGCACGTGACCATGACCTCTTCCAACTGCGGTTTTTAGGTTAAATTTTGTCCATTTGATGAACCATAACCGCCTTTACACTTGGCTCGCAGCCCGTAGCGAGCGCAGACTGCTGGCCGTGCTGCTCGGCGTGGCGCTCGCCTCGGCCTTGGTGTTCCTGGCGCTGGCGATCATCATGGCCGGACACGGCGTGCGTGCCGAGCATGAAGCCGCGGCACGGCGCATGGCCGGGTTGTTCGAGGCCAGCCTCAAAAATGCGATGCTCAAACGCGACCTGCCGGGATTGCGCGATATCGTCCAGCAACTGGGCAAAACGCCTGGCGTGCGCGATGTGCTGATCCTCAACCCCAGTGGCGAGGTGCGTTTTGCCGCCAAGAGCGGGCGCCTCGGCGAACATCCCGCCGACTATCTCGATGGGCTGTGCCTGACACGGGGCTGTGGCGAGTCCCCGGCACGACTCACCTGGCTGGAGTCCCGTTCCGGCGGCGGCATTCGCATTGCCTGGCCTGTGCGCAACGAATTCCGCTGCCTTGCGTGTCATGGTCGGGCAAGCGAAAAGCCAGTCAACGGCATCCTGGTGGTGGAACTGTCAGCCGCTGCAGGAAATGAGGCCTTGCGCGGCTCGGCACAGTCTCTGATTGCGGCGGGGCTTCTCGCCATTGCTCTCACTGCAGGAAGCCTGGTGTGGGCATTGCGGCGCACGGTGCTGCGGCCGCTTGCGCGCCTCACCAGCGTGACCGACGCGCTGGCGGCGGGCGATCTGTCTGCTCGCGCCAGGCTCCACGGAAGCGATGAGCTGGCGCGCTTGGGACGGCATTTCGACGGCATGGCCGAGATGCTGGCAGGAATGCTCGTCACCCTGGAGGGCGAGCGTGGCTTTCTGCAAGCGCTGCTTGATGCCATGCCCGACCCGGTGCTGGTGATCGATGCGAGCTACCGGATTGTGCTGGCGAACGCCGCTTACCGTCAACTATTGGGACTTTCTGCCGATTTTATGGGGAAATCCTGCCATTCCGTGGGCCGGGGACTCGCCGAACCCTGCCCGGCGACGCTGGTGATTTGCCCGGTGCGTGAACTCGCTTCGGGAAAAGAAGCCTTGCGTTCGGTGATAACCCTGCAACGTGCCGATGGTCTTGCCTTGGATGTAGAAATCGATACCGCGCCGCTGGTGGCGGCAGATGGCCGTCGGCTGGTGGTGGAAGTGTTGCGCCCACTGGGAGAAAAAGTCCGTTTTTCACAAGAGCAACGCCTCTCGGCAATAGGCCTTCTGGCCAACGGAGTGGCCCACGAAATTCGCAACCCCCTGGCCTCCATCCGTATCGCCTTGCAGGGAGCACAGCGCCGGTTGCGCGGCGAGGAACTGGACCGGGATGCGCTTTCCAGCTATCTTGATCTCGTCGACAGGGAAATTGATCGCTGTGTATCCATCACCGAACGGCTGCTGCGCATGAGCCAGCCGTCAGCGGCTATCGCCCGGCCGACAGCGGTTGTTCCCGCCATCACGGAAACGCTGGCATTGTTGGCCGAGGAAGCCCGTGTTCAAAATATAAAAGTGGAAACGGATATTCAGCCGGATAATTTCGCTGTGCTTGCCGATGACGCCGAATTGCGCATGTTGACCCTCAACCTTGCCCAGAATGCTTTTCACGCCATGCCCCAAGGCGGTTGTTTGAGTGTAACTGGCCGCATCCAGGACGACATGGGCGAACTCGTCTTCCGCGATAGCGGCAGAGGCATCGATGTGGAGGATTTACCTATGATTTTCATGCCTTTTTTCAGTCACCGGGTCGACGGCAGGCAGGGCAGCGGCTTAGGGTTGGCCATCTGCAAAGCCATGGTCGAACGCTTTGGCGGCAGCATCCATGCTGACAGCCAGACAGGACGAGGCAGCACCTTCACCGTCCGCCTTCCGCTGGCGAAGCGGGAGCACCGATGACAAACCCCACCCTGCTTGTCATTGAAGATGACACTGTCTTGAATCGCCTGCTGGTGGGGGAGCTCAAGCAATCCGGTTTTGCCGCGCATGGCAGCTATAACTGGACCGATGGCAGGTCAGCCATTGACCGGTTGGCGCCGGAACTGGTGCTGCTGGACGTCCACCTACCCGATGCCAACGGACTCGACATCCTGGCCGAAATTGGCGATAGCCGGCTAGTGGTGATGCTTACTGCCAATGCCTCCCTGCACCAAGCGGTCGAGGCCATGCGGATGGGGGCTGCGGACTACCTGGCCAAGCCAGTAAATCTCGACGAACTGGAGCTGATTATCCGCCGTGCCCTGGAAAACCGGCGACTCTCCGCCGAGCACGAGTGCCGTCGCAGTGAAGAAGCCATGCGGATGGCCGGCATGGTGGGCGTCGGCCCAGCCATGACAGAGTTGCGGCTCCTGATCGAGGCGGTGGCGCAAACCGATGTCACCGTGCTCGTTCAGGGTGAGAGCGGCGCTGGCAAGGAACTGGTGGCCCAGGCCGTCCATCATGCCAGCCCACGCCGCGAAAGGGCTTTTGTCGCCCTGGATTGCTGCTCCCTGCAGGACACCCTGTTCGAATCGGAACTGTTTGGTTACGAAAAAGGCGCCTTTACCGGCGCTGATCGGCGCAAGCCCGGGCTCATCGAAGCAGCGGCTGGCGGCACATTGTTCCTCGACGAAATCGGCGATATCGGCCCGGCTATCCAGGCCAAGCTGCTACGGGTGCTCGAAACCGGGCGTTTTCGTCGCATCGGGGCCACCAGCGACATGCGCGCCAATGTTCGTATCGTCGCCGCCACCAACAGGGACCTCGCTACTCTGGTGCGCAAAGGCACATTTCGCGCCGACCTCTATTATCGCCTGAACGCCTTCATGCTCGTTGTTCCGCCCCTGCGCCTGCGCCGCGAGGACATTCCCGTTTTGGCCAATTATTTCCTTGCCGCACGTGCTGGCGGCAGGCGCCAGCGCCTGCATCCCGAAGCGGTACGTTACCTGACCGAGTACGGCTGGCCGGGCAATGTGCGCGAGTTGCGCAACGTCATCGAGAGGGCGTCGATTCTCTCCGGTGACACGCCCGTAATCACGCCCGCGCATCTTCTTGGACTGTCCGGCGAAATGGCCTCCGCAGCGGTTGACCGCGGCAATGGCTTTCAGTTTGACGACGAACCTGCGCTGGAGAAAATCGAGCACGAGTATTTGGCCTATCTGCTGGACAAGTATCGTGGCAATCGCCGCGAGGTGGCAAAAAAACTGGGCGTATCCGAGCGTACCTGCTACCGCATGGCGGAGCGTTACGGCCTGGGTTGACGGCCTGTGCCGGATCAATAGCGCCCGGTTAAAAATAGTGTAATGTCAGTTGGCTATATTACGGAGTCGTATCTTCTCAATAACTCATGTCAGCACAATAACCAGGTAGGTGACATACATCGCCCCATTGATCCCCAGATGCCAGACCTTGATCTGTCCTCGGCTGACCATTAACCTGACCCATGACGCAGCCAAAATAGTGATGACGATGCCGGCGAGTACTTCCTGACGCGGTTCCCACGGGGTGAGCATGATGCCGATGGCAGGTAGCAAGGTGCCCTGGAATACCATTGCGCCGGTGATATTGCCGAAGGCCAGAGTGTCCTTGCGTTTGCGGATCCACAGGATGCTGTTGACCTTTTCCGGTAGTTCGGTGGCGATCGGGATGATCAGCAGCGACAACAGCAGGGGAGTAATGCCGAGCAACTGCGATGCGCCCTCTACGCCATGGATGAAGCCCTTGGCGCCAGCCACCAGTAGGCCCAAGCCGAGGGCAAGCTGGATCAGGATCATCAGCATGTTCTGCGGCAGTCCCAGACGGCACAGGAACATTTTTTCCTCTGCTTCAGTGCCGTGTCCCTCCTTGACCAGATGGGCGGAAGCGCGCAAGGTGAGCATGATGTAGACGAAGTAAGTCAGCACCAGGGTGAAGCCGATGGCGGCACGGATCGCAGTCTGCTGGTGCGGCACGAACAGGGCGATGGCGGAAAAGGCGAATGCCGCCAGGAAGAAGTTCAGGTCGCGGGTCAGCCCCGTCCGCTCCGGCGTAAAATGGCCATGGATGCCGCGTTTTCTCAACACCGCCAGCGCCATCAGGGAGGTCGACAGGGTGGACAGCATCAGCGGCGCGCCGAGGATTGCTCCGACCCCGATTTCTTCGTTGAGGTGGGTGTCGGCAGTACCCGCCATCAGCGCCAGCAGCGGCACCATGGTTTCCGGCAGGGCGGTGCCTATGGCGGCAAACAGCGAGCCGGTGACGCCTTCCGATATCTTCAGCTTTTCGCCCAAATGTTCCAATGCATTGGTAAATACCTCGGCGGCAATTAAAATGACGATCAGCATCAGGAACAGAATGGCGAAAATGGTCATGGGCAGCTTCCTTGAAAAAACATGGTGCAATTATAGCATTGTGCAACAGCTTGGTAGGGTGGGCACGGTTTTGTTCCCACGCGGAAAACCACATAAATTGGAAATGAAATGAAAATTGACCGTTCGGGATTTTTGCAGGGCGCGCGCTTCATCGCCACGCCCAACTGCGACGAGCGCCCGCCGGAGGTGGAGTTCGATATTCCGCTGCTGGTGATCCACAACATCAGCCTGCCGCCGCGCGAGTATGGCAGCGACGACGTCATCGCGTTTTTCACCAACCGGCTGGACGTGAAGAAGCACGGCTATTTCGAGCTGATCGCCGATCTCAAGGTTTCCGCTCATTTTTTCATACGCCGAGATGGCGAGATCATCCAGTTCGCGTCGTGCAACAAGCGTGCCTGGCATGCCGGGGTTTCCGTCTGGCACGACCGTATGCGCTGCAACGATTTTTCCATCGGTATCGAGCTGGAGGGCAGTGATGACGACCCGTTCACAGACATTCAGTACGAGAAGCTGGCGGAGCTGACGCGAGCCATCCAGGCGGCTTATCCGATCGAGGAGATCGTCGGCCATTCGGACATCGCTCCGGTGCGCAAGACCGATCCGGGGCCGTGCTTCGAATGGGAAAAATTCCGGAACCTGACCGCCGTCGCAGGGCCGGACTAACAAGTTTATTCCCCTCGATGCCCAAATGAATCATAATCGCTCATGAGTAAAACTTTATTGCCCGGCGGGGCCGACTGCGTTAATTGCAGCATCCGCAAATCGGTACTGTTCGCCGGGTTGGAAATCAGTGATTGCGAGAGTATTCACCGCCCGATCGATGACATCACGCTTGCCACGCATGAAGTGCTCTACCGGGCGGGCGATCCGGCGCAGGCGGTGTTCACCATTCGCAGCGGCCTGCTCAAGCTGGTCCAGTACCTGCCGGACGGGCGCCAGCGCATCGTCCGCCTGCTCCGCGCCACCGATGTCACCGGCCTGGAAGCGTTGCTTGGGCAGCCCTACCAGCATGACGCCATTGTTTTGCAGCAGTCGGCGGTTTGCCGTATTCCACTGGAAGTGATCCAGCGACTGGACCGGGACAACCCCAAGCTGCGCAAGGAGTTGATGGTGCGCTGGCAGCACGCGCTGGACGAGGCGGATGCCTGGCTGACCCAGCTTGCCACCGGCAGCGCCAAGGCGCGTATGGCGCGCCTGCTGCAACGCCTGGTCAGTGGCACGGAGGGCAGTGCGTGCGAGATGCTCGGGCGCGAGGATATGGGGTCGATGCTCGGCATCACCACCGAAACGGCCAGTCGTATTATCGCCGAATTTAAGCGTAGCGGGGCGTTGCGGGAAATTCCCGGCAGCGTTTTTCTGCGCTGCGACAATGCCGCACTCAACAAGATTGCCGCCGATTGAGAATTGTCAATGACGGCGTTTTACCTTCTCGACTAACATGGCTCCATCGCGTTCGTTCCCAAGACGGCGCGCCAGACCCTTTCTTCTTGGGTTGTCCTCCTCCGAATCGCTCATGAGCGGTTCTTTAACCCGCCCGTCCCCCCTGACAGGCGGGTTTTTTTCTGCCTGAGTTAGTTAAAAATCACCGTCTTGTTGGCATACAACAGGATGCGGCTCTCGATGTGCCAGCGCACCCCGCGCGACAGTACCATCTTCTCCAGGTCGCGGCCTTTCTGGATCAGGTCGTCGATGGCGTCGCGATGGGAGATGCGGGCTACGTCCTGTTCGATGATCGGGCCATCGTCGAGCATTTCGGTGACATAGTGGCTGGTTGCGCCGATCAGTTTGACGCCGCGCTCGAAGGCGCGGTGATAGGGTTTGGCGCCGAGAAAAGCGGGCAGAAAAGAATGGTGGATGTTGATGATGCGGTTCGGGTAATGCCGGATGAAGTCCGCCGACAGCACCTGCATGTAGCGCGCCAGCACGATCAGGTCGATATGGTGGTGGCGCAGCAGGGCGAGCTGGGTCTTTTCCGCTTCCGCCTTGCTGTCCTTCTGCACCGGGATGTGCTGGAACGGGATGCCATAGGAATCGGCGATCCATCGGGTGTCATCGTGGTTGCCGATGATCAGCAGGATGTCGCAGTGCAGCTCGCCGCTCTGGTGACGGTAGAGCAGATCGACCAGGCAGTGGTCATAGCGCGACACCAGAATTGCCACTCGTGGGCGGGAGGCTGATTGCGCCAGGTGCCACTGCATCTGGAATTTCTCGGCGATCGGTGCGAAGTGCTGCTCGAACTGGCTGATTTCCAGATCGAAATCGTGCAGGTCCCATTCCACGCGCATCAGGAACAGACCCAACTCGCTGTCCTGGTGCTGGTCGGCGTGCAGAATATTGGCGTTGTGGCGGTAGAGGAAATCGGCGATGCCCGCGACCAGGCCTTTGCGGTCGGGGCAGGAAATCAGCAGAATGGCGGTGTTTTTAATCATTATCGTTAAAAAAATTGCCGAAAAATTTGATCATACACCTCAATGGGTGCGTGGGACGCACCCAACGCATGCTGACCAAATGGTAACGTGAAGCAAACCCGGTGGCCGGGGTATAATTAAACTATAGGAGGCGCTTAACAAAGCCCAACAAAGCCCAACAAAGCCCCTGCGGTTTCTATTGAACCTGGATCATGCATAAAATCTTGTGGCGCTGGAGTTACCGAATTGCCATCGCGGCCCTGTTCCTGGCCGGGTTGGTGTTCGCCTCGACGGTGGTGGCCCTGCGCTATTGGATATTGCCCAATATCGGCCAATATCGCGAGGACCTTGCCGCTTCCATCACCCGCGCGGCCGGCCAGCACGTCGCGATTGGCGCGATCGATGCAAACTGGGAGCGTCTGCGGCCGCACTTGACGCTGCGCGAAGTTCAGGTTTACGACCGGCAGGGACATCCCGCGCTGGTACTCCAGCATGTCGATACCACCCTGTCGTGGTGGACGCTGCTGGCAGGCGAGGTGCGTCTGCATTCCCTCGAAATCAGCGATCCCGTATTGAGCCTCCGACGAGATGCCGAAGGGCACATCTTCATCGCGGGAATCGAGCTTAACCGGCCAGACAGCGACAGTGGTTTTGCCGATTGGCTATTGCAGCAATCGCGTATTGTCATCCGCAACGCAGTGATCGAGTGGCGCGACGAGAAGCGTCACGCGTCGCCGTTGACCTTGAGCCGCGTCAACCTGCGCCTGGAGAACAGCGGCAGGCGGCATCGACTGGGCCTGCAGGCTGTTCCGCCTGCCGAACTGGCCGGCCCGCTGGACATTCGTGCAGATTTGAAGGGTAAAAAAGTGGCCGATCTGGCTGCGTGGGAGGGCAGAGTTTATGCGAAACTCAACCATGCCGACATCGCCGCCTGGCAGAGCTGGCTACCCTTCCCGTTCGATCTGCGGCGCGGTTATGGCGGGGTGCAGGTCTGGCTTGGGTTCAAGGCAGGGGAGATCGGCGCGGTCACAGCGGATGTTCGTCTCTACGATGTAACAGCCCGATTTGCCAGCGATCTTCCCCAGCTTGATCTCTATAGCCTGAGCGGTCGCCTCGGGTGGCAGCCGCTGCCAGGTGGATTCGAATTTCACGCGCAGCGTCTGAGTCTGGCGGCGAAGAGTGGTGTCAACCTGCCGGCTACCGATTTGCTGGTGCACTATGTCCCGGCGCAAGGCAAAAAGTCCGCGACAGGGGAAATTCGTGCCAATAATATTTACCTGGAACCGCTGGTGAAAATTGCCGATGCACTGCCGCTGCCATCGGAAGTGCGTGGCAATCTGGCTGAAATTGGTCCCCAGGGCAGCTTCCGCGACTTCAGCGTTAAATGGAGCGGCGACTGGAAGGCGCCACAGAGCTATATGGCCAAGGGGAGTTTTACCGGTTTGGGCATGAAACCGCATGGAAAGCTGCCGGGCTTTTCCGGCCTGAGCGGCAACCTCGACGCCAACGAAAAATCCGGCACGCTGGCGCTGGATTCACACCGTGTGCGGGCCGATTTTCCGGCGCTGTTCCGCGAGCCGCTGGAGATGGATGCTCTGACCGCGCAGATGAACTGGAAAAAGTTGGGAAAAGACCTGAATCTTAACCTGACCAGCCTTTCCCTTGCCAACCGCCATCTGGCAGGCACGCTGTTCGGCAGTTACAAGATGACGGTCGGCACGCCGGGCACGATCGATCTTACTGGCCAGTTCACCCGTGGCGATGCGCGCGCAGTCGGCCGATACATTCCTCTGACGATTGGCCAGGCTACGCGTGACTGGCTCAATATCGCGCTGCTGGCCGGGCAGTCCAACGATGTGCGGCTGCGGCTGAAGGGTAACCTGGCGGATTTTCCCTTCGCCGACGGCAAGCGCGGCCTGTTCGAGGTGGCCGGAAAGGTGACCGGCGGCACGCTGGAATATGCGCCGGGCTGGCCAAAAATCGAGAATATCGCGGTGGATCTGCTGTTCCGAAACGCCCGTATGGAGATCACCGCCCATCAAGGTAATACCGATGGCATGCAAATTAGCAAGACCCGTGCGGTGATTGCCGATCTGTTGAGCTTGGATGAAATTCTTGAAGTGGAGGGTGAAGCCCGTGGGCCGACTGGAGACATGATCAAGTTCATCGAAAACAGTCCGGTCAGCGCCATGATCGACGATTTTACCGAGGGCATGGGGGCATCGGGCAACGGCAATTTTAAGCTGAAGCTGGCTATTCCTTTGCGCCGCAACCAGGACAGCCGGGTGGCGGGTAGCTACCAGTTTGTCAACAACCGCGTTTTTCTGGGCGCGGATTTCCCGCCTCTGGAGCAGGTGAATGGCCGGCTGGAGTTTACTGAGTCGGCGGTGGTCATCCCCCGCATTACGGCGCTGGTGCTGGGCGAGCTGGCGACGATCGGAGGGGCGACACAGCAGGACGGTAGCGTGCTCATCAATGCTCAGGGGCGTGCCACCGCTGTTGGAATGCGCGGCTTGGCCGATCAGCAGATAACCCGTAACTTGGGCGGAGCGACCGACTGGCGTGGGATGATTACGATCCGCAAAAAGCAGGCCGATATACTGCTCGAGTCAACGCTGGTCGGGCTGGCGGTTAACCTGCCTGCACCTTTTGGGAAAAAGGCGACCGATCCGGTGCCGCTGCGCTTTGAGAAGAAAATAACGGGTGTCAAGCAGGATCTGCTTCTGCTTAATTATGGCAAAGCGCTTGCTGCGGTGCTGTCGCGCAATCATGAAAATGGCAAAACCACGATCGAGCGCGGCTCGGTCAATCTGGGAGCGGCTGCGGTGCTGCCTCCACAGCCAGGTATCTGGTTGAGCGGTGAACTGGCCCTGCTTGATCTCGATCATTGGCGTAGCCTCCTCGGGCAGTCGTCGGCCGAGACGCAGTTGCCCGGGTTTACCGGGCTCAACCTGAAATTTGGCGCGGTCGATGCATTCGGTAAACGCTTTAACGACTTGCGCATTAGTGCAAAAAGGCAAGAAGGTGCCTGGCAGGCGAAGATAGAGAGCAGAGAGCTGGCTGGAAACCTCCGTTGGAACCCCGATGGGCGCGGTCGGCTGCAGGCTCGCCTAGGCCATTTGACTATTCCCGATTCTGCCCCGGCGAAACTGGGGGTTCCGGTGGAAACGCCGCAGGAGAAGGAGCTGCCGGCATTGGATATCATCGCGGATAGTTTCTCGGCCAGGCAGAAAAAACTGGGTAAGCTCGAACTGTTGGCCGTGCAGGAGGGCGAGGATTGGCGCATCGAGAAGCTGCACATCAATAACCCCGACGGCGCTTTGCAGATGGATGGGTTGTGGCAGGGTTGGCGACGCAGGCCGATGACCAACGCCAATCTGCACCTTGAGGCGCAGGATTTGGGTAAGCTTCTGGCTCGGTTGGGCTATCCGGAAGCGGTGAAGCGTGGAACGGCGAAGCTCGACGGTCAGCTTTCCTGGGCTGGCAGCCCCCATGATATCGATTTCCCGAGCTTGGCTGGCAATCTGAAGCTGGAAGCGAAGAATGGCCAGTTTCTCAAAATCGAGCCAGGTGCGGGCAAGCTGCTTGGCCTGCTCAGCCTTCAGTCACTGCCACGGCGCTTGACGCTGGATTTTCGCGATATTTTCAGCGAAGGCTTCGCCTTCGACTCGATTTCTGGTAGTGCGCGCATCAACCGCGGTGTGGCGCGCACCGATGATCTCAGGCTGGAAGGGCCGGCCGCGAAAGTTCGGATGCAGGGTGAAACTGACTTGGCTAGGGAAACCCAGAATCTGAAGGTAAGAGTGGTTCCACAGCTGGGAGAGGGCGTGTCCGTCGCCAGCGCTTTTCTGGGCGGACCCGTGGTTGGGATAGCCGCGCTGGTGGCGCAAAAATTGTTGCGAGACCCGATTGATCAAATCGCGGCCTATGAATACAGTATTACTGGAACATGGGATAATCCCAATGTGGTAAAAATTGGCGGGAATTAAATCATGTAGGTCGGGCACTCCATTCCCGACAAACCCAAAATTACAACCATCGGAATTGCCTGTTGGGCACGGAGTGCCCAACCTACCTGTAAGAAAGAAATAGCATGACAGCAAAAGCCAAATCGAGCTTCGCCAGAACCAAGACCCGCGCCGCGGTTGCTCACGCCAACCCGCAGCCCGGCGTTTTCCGCGTCGCGGCCATCCAGATGGCCTCCGGCCCGAGCGTGGCAGCGAACCTTTCCGAGGCCGAGCGCCTGATCGGCATGGCTGCCGCGCAGGGCGCCAAGCTGGTGGTGTTGCCGGAGTATTTTTGCATCATGGGCAAGAAGGAAAGCGACAAGGTGGCGGCGCGCGAGGTGGAAGGCAAGGGCCCGATCCAGAAGTTCCTCAGCACCATGGCAAGGAAGCACAAGATATGGATCGTTGGCGGCTCGGTGCCGCTCGCGGCGAGCGTTCCGTCCAAGGTGCGCAACAGCTGCCTGGTCTATGACGACAAGGGCAAGCAGGCGGCGCGCTACGACAAGATCCACCTGTTCGGCCTGGATCTCGGCAACGAGAAATACCGCGAGGAAAAAACCATCGAACCGGGCGACCAAGTGGTGGTCGTTGAAACTCCGTTCGGCCGCATCGGTCTATCGGTTTGCTATGACCTGCGCTTTCCCGAACTTTACCGCGCCATGGGCGACGTCGACATCATCGTCGTGCCCGCCGCCTTCACCGAAACCACCGGCAAGGCGCATTGGGAAATTCTGGTGCGCGCCCGCGCCATCGAGAACCTGGCTTATGTGGTGGCCTCGGCCCAAGGCGGCTATCATCTGTCCGGTCGCGAAACGCACGGCAACAGCATGATCGTCGATCCCTGGGGCGTGGTTCTCGATCGTTTGCCGCGCGGCTCCGGCATTGTGATCGCCAACGTCAACCCGGCCTATCAGGCGAGCCTGCGCAAGAGCCTGCCTGCCCTGACCCACCGAACTTTGAAAAATTGCTGAAATCATAAAACATGAAAATTAAAACCGCTTCGTTCCAGTCCGACCCGCTGTTCGGCACCGCTCAATCCACTCTGCTGACCCCCTACGGACTGGATGTGGGCGACCTCCAGCAGGTGTTCGGTCGCATTATGACCCATCATGTGGATTACGCCGACCTCTACTTTCAGTACACCCGCGCCGAGGGGTGGAGCCTGGAGGAAGGCCAAGTCAAGTCGGGCAGCTTCAGCATCGACCAGGGCGTGGGCGTGCGCGCCGTATCCGGCGAAAAGACCGCCTTTGCCTATTCCGATGACATCAGCCTGCCGGCTCTGGCGGCTGCGGCTGAAACCACCCGCGCGATTGCCCGGCAGGGGGCGGAGAAATCGGTGCCGGCGGTGTACGGCGCGGCCAAGCCCCAGCTTTACCTGCCCCACGATCCGATCGCCAGTCTCAAGGACGCCGAAAAAGTGGCCCTGCTGGAAAGGCTGGAGCGCCATGCCCGCGCGCTTGATCCGCGCGTCACCCAGGTCATGGCATCGCTGGCCGGCGAATACGAGGTGGTGCTGATCGCCCGCAACGACGGCCTGCTGGCCGCAGATGTGCGCCCCCTGGTCAGGGTTTCGCTGCAGGTGATCGTGGAGGATGGCGGCCGGCGCGAGCAGGGCAGCGCAGGCGGCGGCGGGCGTTTCGACTACACTTATTTCAGCGACGAGGTGTTGCAGGATTACGCGCAAAAGGCGGTGCATCAGGCGCTCGTCAATCTCGATGCCAAGCCGGCTCCGGCGGGCACCATGACCGTGGTGCTGGGTTCCGGCTGGCCGGGCATCCTGCTGCACGAGGCGATCGGCCACGGGCTGGAGGGCGACTTCAACCGCAAGGGCAGTTCCGCCTTCAGCGGCAAGATCGGCCAGCGCGTCGCATCTGCCGGCGTGACCGTGGTGGACGACGGCACTATCGCCCGTCGCCGGGGTTCGCTCAACGTGGACGATGAAGGCAATCCGACCCAGTGCACGGTGCTGATCGAAAACGGCATCCTCAAGGGCTACATGCAGGATACGCTGAATGCCCGCTTGATGGGCATGCCCATTACCGGCAACGCCCGGCGAGAATCCTTCGCCCACATCCCGATACCGCGCATGACCAACACCTACATGCTGAACGGGGACAAGGATCCGGCGGAAATTATCAAGTCGGTCAAGCATGGCCTGTATGCGGCCAATTTCGGCGGCGGCCAGGTCGACATCACTAGCGGCAAGTTCGTGTTCTCGGCGGCGGAAGCCTACATGATCGAGGACGGCAAGATTACCTACCCGGTCAAGGGCGCGACCCTGATCGGCAACGGGCCGGACGTGCTGACGCGGGTGTCGATGATCGGCAACGACATGGCGCTCGACCCCGGCGTCGGTACTTGCGGCAAAGAAGGCCAGAGCGTGCCGGTGGGCGTGGGCCAGCCGACTCTGCGCATCGACGGTCTGACGGTGGGTGGAACGGCTTGATTGCCGGGAACGTAGCGGCCAGCCAATGCGTAGCCTGGATAAGCGAAGCGCAATCCGGGGAATGTTTCATACTACACATGAAACAAGGCATACGCGGCATGGCGGCGGTTATTGCGATCCTGTTTTGGGTGGGTGCAAGCACGGCTTCATCGGAGGAAAAATTCCAGCCCGGCGTGCCTTATTATTTTGAGAGTTTCGATCCGGTGATGAAACCGTGGGATCCCGGCCAGGACTTGAACATTGAAGAGGTGTTCAAAAATTATGTTTACTACGAAATTATCTTCGACCAATCAGGCCGGGAGATTACGGTCAACCGCTACCTTCAGAACCGCAAGGAGCGTAGCGACAGATTTCTGGTTCGACCCGACCGGTCGCTGGAGGGTAAGTAGGGTGGGCACGTTTTTGTGCCCACCCTACCAACCTGCTTTATTCTCGAATTGTGGACTATACTAATTCCAGAAGTTTGATGTGAAATTATTCAAGATTTAACGAGGAGAAAAATATTATGGCGACAACCCCAAACACAGCGAAGAAAACGACATCGTCAAGCGCTGCAAAAAACACTGCCGGTGCGAAAGCTACCGTGAAGAAGCCCGTTGCGGCCAAAGTGGCTGCACCGAAGAAGCCTGCCGCGAAGCGCGCAACGGTGGCCAAATCCGCCGTCACGCCCGAGCAGCGCTATCGCATGGTTGCCGAGGCGGCTTATTACCATGCCGAACGGCATGGGTTCGTGGGCGATCCGGTGCAGGACTGGGTTGCGGCGGAAGCGGAAATCGCGGCACTTCTCAGCAAGAAGAAGTAGCCTGCGCGAGGCGCTGCACCAGCGCCTGAACATTCTCTGCCTGTTCCGTATCCACTCCGATGGTTACGTTCAATTCGCGGTCGTCCAGCGACTCGCTATTGCGGAGCTGGTTTTCCAGCACCGCAGTATCCGCTTCCGAGGCATCACGCCCGTGCTGCAGGCGCTGCCTTACCCGTTCCCGTAGCCGGCTTTCAGGCGCAGTGACATCCAGAATAACGAAAGGGACGCTTAATTCCTGTGCCAGTTCATGGAAAGCGGCTCGCTCTCGTCGTTTAAGGAAGGTGGCATCGACGATGGCGGAGAAGCTGGACCGGATAATGCACTGCGCCACTTCTACCAGCCGTCGGTAGGTGCGTTCGTTGGCTTCCAGAGAGTAAATATTCCATCCTGTCCCGGCGCCGCTGCGCGCCTCTGGCTTGAGCCCATACAAGCGTTTTCTTTCCACGTCGGAACGGACTCGAAACAAGCTCACCGCTTCCAGCAAGGATTGCGTGACCGTGGTTTTTCCGGAGCCGGACAGGCCGTGGGTGATGGCGAGGAAGGGTTGAATGGGGCGAGTGAAGTCTGCCGCCAGTTCGATGTGGTTGCGGTATTGCGTCCAGTGGTCGGCGGACAGCCCCTCCTGTCCGGCTCGGATGCAGACCACCTTGGCGCGCACCATGGCGCGGTACACCAGGTAGTAGCGCAGCACTTCAAGACCTGCGTAATCCCCGGTTTGCTCCAGGTAGGCGTTGAGGAATCGGCGCGCCAGGTCTGGCCGCTCCCGGTCTTGCAGGTCCATGGCCAGGAAGGCCGCCTCGCTGATGACGTCGATCCAGCGCAGGTTGTCGCTGAACTCGATGCAGTCGAAGGGAACCGGAACCCCATCCAGTAGCGCCATGTTGCCGAGATGCAGATCGCCGTGGCACTCGCGGATCAAGCCCCGCGCCTTGCGCGCCGCAAAAACATCGATATGGGCCTGATATTCCCGTTCGCTCCATCGTTCCAGTTTGTCCAGGCGGATAAGGTCTTCCTTATCCCGCAGCTGCGGGCGAATCTGCGCGAAATTTTCCGCCACTGGCAAGTGAGTCCGTTCCGGCGTGCCGAAAGGACTTTCGTCGTTCGCGATTGCAGTGCGTCCATGGAAATCGGCGATTCTGCGGGCGATGGCGTCTATCGTTTCGGGCGTCAGTTCGCCGCGCAGCAATACCTGGTCGAGCAAACAGGACTGGGGGAAGCGCCGCATTTTTACGGCATATTCGATGGCCGGGTCGGGGCCGTTCAAGACGGGATGATCTGCGCTGCCAGCGATAGGAACGACTTCCAGGTAGAGGTCGGGCGCCAGTCTCCGGTTGAGGCGCAGTTCTTCCGCGCAATAGAAACGGCGTTTTTCCAGAGTGCTGAAATCGAGAAAACCGAGGTTGACCGCTTTCTTGATTTTGTAGGCATTGTTGCCGGACAGCAATACCCAGGAGATGTGTGTTTCCACCACCTCGACCGGTACTCCGAGAGTGCTACGGAGCGCGGTAACCAGAATTTCCTGGTGGGCGAGGGCGGCGTCCATCTGTTCTACAGCCTGCGGCTCACCCGCTTGATGGCCGAATCTTCCTCGCTGGTGGCGATACTGAAACCGAGCGTCGCAACCAGCTTGAGCATGTTGTGGTTGCTCGCCAGTATTTCACCTTCCATGGTTTTCAGGCCTCTGTCGCGAGCCGCGTCCATCAGGCTTCCCATCAGCTTGTGGCCGATTGCCTTGTGCTGCCACTGGTCGTTCACCACCAGGGCGAATTCGCAGGATTCGCCGTCAGGGTTGATGGCGTAGCGGCTGACCCCGATTTCCACTTCCTTGCCGCTTTCCTCGGTCACGGCGATCAGCGCCATTTCGCGGTCGTAGTCGATCTGCGTGAAGCGCGCCAGCATGGTTTGGGAAAGCTCCTGCAGGGTGTTCATGAAGCGGAAATACTTGGCTTCTTCCGACAGGCCGCGCACGAACTCCTGCACCATTTCGGCGTCTTCCGGGCGGATCGGTCGGATGGTGATTTCCGTGCCATCCGGCAACTGCCACTCGGCGACCAGATGGGAAGGGTAGGGATAGATCGCCATATGGGCATAGCGGTCGCCGGAGACCGGGGCGAAGTCCACCATCACGCGCGCATCCGCCGCCAGCGCGCCGTTCTCGTCGACGATCAGCGGGTTGATGTCCATTTCCTTCAGCCAGGGCAGCTCGCAGACCATCTCCGAAACGCGCAGCAGCAGGCTTTCCAGCGCCTCCATCTGGATCGGCGGCATGTGGCGGAAGGCGCCGAGCAGTTTCGAGGTGCGCGTGCCGGCTATCAGTTCTCGCACCAGGAAGCTGTTTAGCGGCGGCAGCGCGACGGCGCGGTCGCCCAGCACCTCCACCGTGGTGCCGCCGGCGCCGAAGGTGATCACCGGGCCGAACACCGGGTCGGAAGTCACGCCCACCATCAGCTCCCGTCCGTTGGGCTTGACCACCATCGGCTGGATGGCGATGCCGTCGATATGCGCCGTCGGACGGTTTTTCTTCACTTCACTGATGATGTCCTGGTAAGCGGTGCGCACTGCGGACGCGTTTATCAGGTTGAGCTTGACGCCACCGGCATCGGATTTGTGCGTGATGTCCGGCGAGTTGACTTTCATCGCCACCGGGAAGCCGAGTTGCTGGGCCAGGAGCAGCGCTTCGCCGGGAGAGCGGGCGATGACGGTGCTCGCCACCGGGATGCGGAATGCGGCCAGCAAGGCCTTGGATTCCATTTCCGAGAGTACCTTGCGTCGTTCGGACAGTACGGTTTCGATCAGCATGCGCGCGCCCTCCACGTCAGGCTCGTCGCGGTGCGAGAGCGGGCCGGGAGTTTGCGCCAGCAGGCGCTGGTTGCGGTAGAAAGCGGTGATGTAGGAGAAGGCTTCCACCGCAGATTCCGGCGTGCTGAAGGAGGGGATGCGGGCTTGGGCGAACGCGGCCCGCCCTGCCTTGATCTGGATGTCTCCCATCCAGCAGGTCAGCAGCGGCTTGTTGAATTTGCCGGCGATTTCGATCAGTGTTTGCGCCACTTCGAGCGGTTTGGTCATCGCCTGTGGGGTGAGGATCACCAGCGCGCCGTCCACGCCGGAATCTTCCATGCACAGGGTGACCGCGTCGCGGTAGCGTTCCGGCGTAGCGTCGCCGATGATGTCCACCGGGTTGTTGTGCGACCAGGTGGCGGGCAGCACTTTGTTCAGATGCTCGATAGTCTGGTCGGACAGGCTGGCGACGGTGACGCCCAGGTCGACCGCATGGTCGATCGCCATCACGCCCGGCCCGCCGCCGTTGGTGATGATGGCCAGGCGGTTGCTGCTGGAGCGGTGGGGCGAGGCCAGCGCTTTGGCGGCGGAAAACAGCTCGCCGACCGACATCACGCGCACCACGCCGGCGCGGCGCACTGCGGCATCGAACACGTCGTCGGAGCCGACCAGCGCGCCGGTGTGCGACATCACCGCTTTCGAGCCGGCGGCATGACGCCCCACCTTGACCACGAACACCGGCTTGGAGCGGGCTGCGGCGCGCAGGGCGCTCATGAAGCCGCGCGCCTTGTGGATGCCCTCGATGTAGATAAGGATGCTCTCGGTTTGCGGGTCTGACGCCAGGTAGTCGAGAATTTCACCGAAATCCACGTCGGCCGAAGTGCCCATGGAAACCACGCTGGAGAAACCGATGTCGTGGGCTGGCGCCCAGTCCAGGATGGCGGTGCAGAGCGCGCCCGATTGCGATACCAGCGCGAGCTTGCCGGGCTTGACGTTGCCCCTGAAAAAAGTGGCGTTGAGGCCGATGCTGGTGCGCATCAGCCCCAGGCAGTTAGGGCCGATAATGCGCACGCCGTAAGTTTTGGCGTTGGCCAGCATGGTGCGCTCGATCTCGGCGCCATGGGCGCCTGTTTCGCTGAATCCGGCGGACAGCACTACCGCAGCGCGCACGCCGTGCTTGCCGCAGGCTTCGATGACGTCGGGCACGGTTGCCGCATGGGTGCAGATCACCGCCAGTTCGACCGGCTTGCCGATTTCTTCGATCGTGGCATAGGCGCGTTTTCCCTGGATTTTCTTGTGGTTGGGGTTGACCGGGTAAAGCTCGCCCTTAAAGCCGCTTTCCAGCATATTTTTGAATACGATGCCCCCCACCGAGTCGGCGCGGTCGCTGGCGCCGATGATCGCGACCGATTTTGGGGAGAATAAGGTGCTGAGGTAATGTTGTCCCATGGGCTTGCACTCGTTGTGATTTAGGTTAAATATAGCACCAAGAGAGATGCTGATTAAATTTACGCGTAGGAGCGGGCTCGCCCGCGATGGTACGCATCAATCGCGGGCAAGCCAGTTCCTACCAAATTCTTCGAATCAACGTGGCTGACGACTGGTTGACAGCGTGATTTCAGGTGTGACAATTGCATACAGGCTATATCACCCATCCCGATTGCCTCAAGCACGACATGGGGGCGGATCATCCGGAATCCCCGGCGCGGCTGCGTGCAATTGAAGACCAGCTGATTGCTTCCGGGTTGCTGCAATTCCTCCAACGCCATGATGCGCCACTGGCTACGTTCGAGCAACTGGCGCGGGTGCATACGCCGCACTACATCGAAACCGTCCGCTCTGCCTCACCCACCGAAGGGCTGGCCTACCTCGATCCGGATACGGCGATGAACCCGTTTACGCTTAACGCGGCGCTACGCGCTGCCGGGGCGGTGGTGCTGGCGACCGAGCTAGTGCTGGAGCGCAAGCTGGAGAGTGCCTTCTGCGCCATCCGCCCGCCGGGCCACCATGCCGGATCCGCACGCGCAATGGGCTTCTGTATATTTAACAATGTCGCGGTCGGCGTTGCTCATGCCATCCAAAAGTTCGGTCTGAAACGCGTCGCCATTGCTGATTTCGACGTGCACCACGGCAACGGCACCGAAGAGATTTTTCACGACGATCCGCGCGTTATGCTGTGCTCGACCTTCCAGCACCCGTTCTACCCGCATTGCGGGGCCGACAGCGGCAACGATCATATCATCAACGTGCCGCTCCCGGCGGGAACCGACGGCGCTGCGTTCCGCCAGGCGGTGAGCGAGCGCTGGCTGCCCGCGCTGGATCGCTTCCGGCCCGAAATGCTGTTCATCTCCGCCGGCTTCGACGCCCACTGGGAGGACGATATGGCGATGTTCAGGCTGAAGGAGGCGGATTACGCCTGGGTGACGCAGCAGGTCAAGGATGTCGCTGAAAAACATGCCAGCGGTCGCATTGTCTCGGCGCTGGAGGGCGGCTATGAACTGCACGCATTGGGCCGCAGCGTAGCAGCGCATATCAAGGTGCTGAGCGGACTTTAGCCGCTACCCGCGCGCTTCTGTCATAATGCCGCCTGGTTTTTCTACCCATAATGAGGAAATGATATGAAACTGCCGTTCGCCGTTCTTGCCGCCACCGTGTTTTCCCTTTCCGCCGCTTTTCCTGCCGTTGCCGCCGAGCCCGGCGAACTGATCGCCGCGCCCGCCACGGCGGTCGCCCCGAGCGCTCACAAGGCTAAAAAGGTTAAAAAAGCCGAGAAGGCCAAGAAGGCCAAGAAGGCCAAGAAAGTTTCAAAGCACAAGGCCCGTAAGGTGCGCAAAGCCAGGTAGCCCACGCGGAAACAATGCCCTCTTAAGGAAAGGTTAAGAAACGCCGCCTAATATCCGTCCTGCATTCCCGCCAGAGGAGCAAGACCATGTTGGGCGTTCAACAAGCATCAGAAAAATCCTTCCCCAGGCAGCGGGCCGTTACCGCTCCCGGCGACTACCTGCTGTGTACACACAGCGGCGCGGCTCGCCGCGACGTGGAACGGTTCATCCGCCAAAGCTTCATTCGCAGCCACGGCGCCGACGTGCGCCATTTTCTGCCGCGCCTGCTCAGCCTGCACAGTGAGGACGCCAGCCTGCTGGCGGCATTCGGCACCCGCCCGGCTGCGGTCGGGCGCCTGTTCCTGGAAGCCTACCTCGACCGGCCGATCGAAACGGTGCTGTCGGAGCGGCTGGGCAAAACCATACCGCGCGAGCAGGTGGTGGAGGTGGGTAACCTGGCCGCCCGACCGGGCAGCACCCGCCTGATGATCGCCGCCCTCACGTCCTTGCTCCATGGCGAAGGGTTCCGCTGGGTGGCGTTCACCGGCGCGCCCCGGTTGCATAACAGCTTCCTGCGCATGGGCCTGGAACCGCTGACCCTCTGCCCCGCCGACAGAGAGCGCCTGCCGGCGGCGGATCGGGAGGGTTGGGGGAGCTACTACGACCAGGCCCCGAACGTCTTCGCCGGCGACATCCGCCACGGCCTGCGCCTTCTGCTCGGCAACCCCGCTAGCCGCGCCCTGCTGCAGCGGGTCCGTTTTCCATGAGCGAAGTGATTCGGGCGTTGCGATTCCACGCGTGTAGCCAACCCGCTGCCATCGCTCTGGAAGGCGGCGGAGTGAGCCTCGATTACCGCGCCGCAGCCCGCCAGGTGGATCGGCTGGCCGTGCTGCTGGGCGCCGCCGGCAGGCTGGGCGTCCTGATGGACAACGGGCCGGCCTGGGCGGTGGCCGATCTGGCCATGCTGGCGGCGGGGGTCGGCCAGGTGCCCCTGCCGCCGTTCTTTTCCGATAGCCAGCTCAGCCACGCCATCGCCGACGCCGGGGTCGACGGCATTCTCACCGACCAGCCGGAGCGGGTTGGAGCGTTGCTCCGTGGGGCGGGCACCACCGCCGGCCCGGTCGTCCTGCCCGGCAAGACGGTTTACCTGTTTCGCTTCTCCCGCCGGAGCACCGCCGACTTCGGCCATGCCGCCAAGCTGACCTACACCTCGGGTACTACCGGCCAGCCCAAGGGCGTGCTGCTGGATCTGGCTGCCGTCGAGCAGGTGGCCCTGTCCTTGATGGAGGCCTCCGGCGCTACGCCCGCCGATCGCCACCTCAGCGTGCTGCCCATGCCCACCCTGCTGGAGAACATCGGCGGCCTGTACGCGCCGCTGCTGGCCGGGGCGCGCAGCATCCTGCCGCCCTTGGCCGAGGTGGGCGTCGGCGGTTCGTCCCAGCTCGACGCCGGGCGGCTGGTTCAGGCGCTACACGCCCACCGGGCGACCACCACCATCCTGGTGCCGCAAATGCTGTTCGCCATGGTTCACGCCCTGCGCGCCGGCGCCCCATTGCCGACGGCCCTGCGCTTCATCGCGGTGGGCGGCGCCACCGTTTCCGCAACCTTGCTGCAACAGGCAGCAGCCTTCGGCCTGCCGGTGTTCCAGGGCTACGGCCTGTCGGAATGCGCTTCTGTGGTGGCTCTTAACACCCAATCCGCCAACCGGCCTGGCAGCGTCGGCAGGCCGCTGCCCCATGTCCGCCTGCGCCTCGCGGCGGACGGGGAAATCCTGGTCGGCGGGGCGCTGTTCCAGGGCTATATCGGTCAGGGGCCGGCACCCGTGGATACCGAAGGATTCTTCCCCAGCGGCGACCTGGGCCATCTGGACGACGACGGCTACCTTTGGCTGACCGGGCGGAAGAAGAACCTCTACATCACCGCTTTCGGCCGCAACGTGGCACCGGAATGGGTGGAGGGGGAACTCGCCGGTCACTACGCCATCGCCCAGGCCGCCCTGTTCGGCGATGGGCTGCCATGGAACACGGCGGTGATCGTGCCGCGCCAGATGCCGGGCCGGGGTGCGTTGTCAGCCGTGGCCGAGGCGGTCGCCGCCGCCAACGCCGGACTGCCCGATTATGCGCGGGTGGGGCGCTGGATACTGGCGGAAGAATCTTTTACCCCGGCCAACGGGCAGCTCACCGCCAATGGCCGCCCACGGCGCGAGGCGATCTGGGCGGCTTACGCCAGCCGCATCGAATACCTTTACCAACAAGAGGAGGAAATTCATGACGTTTTATGAGGAACTACAGACCGCCACCGAGCGGGAGCGGGCCGATCTGCTGGCGGCCCCGATCATCCGTGCCGCCATGGCTGGCGAAGCGGGCTTGTCCGCCTATGTCGCCTTTCTCGCCGAGGCCTACCACCACGTCAAGCACACCGTGCCCCTGCTGATGGCCTGCGGCGCGCGCCTGCCGGAGCGCTACGAATGGCTGCGCCAGGCAATGGCGGGCTACATCAACGAGGAGATGGGCCACCAGGAATGGATTCTGGACGACATCCGCGCCTGCGGCGGCGACGCCGAGGCGGTGCGCGCCGGGCTGCCCGCCATCCCCACCGAGGTGATGGTGGCCTACGCCTACGACACCATCCAGCGGGGCAACCCCATCGGCTTTCTCGGCATGGTGTTCGTGCTGGAGGGAACCAGCGTGCAACTCGCCCACCTCGCAGCCAAGGGGCTGCGCGATGCCCTCGGCCTGCCCGAGCAGGCGTTCACCTACCTCACCAGCCACGGCACGCTGGACGTGAGCCATATTCAGTATTTCGAATCCCTGGTCAACCGCCTCGACAGCCAGGCTGACCGGGACGCCATCGCCCGTTGCGCCAGGGTGTTCTACCGGCTGTACGGCGACATCTTCTGCCAACTGGGAGGTGAGGCATGATGAGGCTCGACGGCTGTCGCGCCCTGGTAACGGGCGCCACCGGCGGCATCGGTCGCGCCACCGCACTTGCCTTGGCCCGCAAGGGCGCGCGGCTCGCCCTGCTCGGTCGCAACGCGGAAAAGCTGGAGGAAATTTGCCGGGAGGTGCATCGGCAGGGCGGAATCGCTCTGCCAGTGGTGTTCGATCTCGCTCAGGACGAGGGCCACGAGCGGGCCGTGGCGGAGGCCGTGGCCCAGCTCGGCGGGCTCGACCTGCTGGTCAATAACGCCGGGGCGTTGGATTTCACCCCCTTCGAGCAGCAGGAGCCGGCGGCAATCGAGCGCATCTTCCGCACCAACACCGTCGCGCCGCTGCTGCTGGCCCGCGCCGCCCTGCCGGCGATGCTGGCCCAAGGCGCGGGGCGCATCGTCAACGTGGGCTCGATCTTCGGTTCCATCGGCTTCGCCTATTTTGCCGCCTACTCCGCCAGCAAGTTCGCCCTGCGCGGGTTTTCCGAGGCCCTGCGGCGCGAGCTCGCCGATACCGGCGTCGGGGTGACCTACGTGGCGCCGCGCTACACCCGCACCGCGCTCAACGACGGCCAAGTCAGCCAAATGGCTATAGCGGCGAAGATGCGCATGGACGAGCCGGAGGCGGTCGCCGCCCGGATACTGCGGGCGATCGAAAAGGAACGCAACGAGTGCACCATCGGCGGCCCGGAGGGGCTGTTCGCGCGCATCAACGCCCTGCTGCCGCAACTGGTGGACAGGGCGCTAGTCAGCCAGACCCGGCTGATGGGGCGCTTCGCCAGAAAACCGGCAGTCATGTAGGGCGGAAAAGCGTAGCGCCTTCCGCCGTATACGAACTCCATTCGGCGGATAACGCTACGCTCATCCGCCCTTGTATTATCCCTTTGCAACAAATTCGATGGTTTTGTATCACATTCCATCGAGCACGTGTAGCACTCTTGAGGGGCACTTCAAGAGCGAGCGACTGGATGCCGCATCCGCCCTTTGGCCTTGAGCCAGTGACGTAGATTTTGCAGC
>Ga0210012_1000385_pt1 | contig 52931 bp, 43 predicted proteins | sample CryGeymeta201504_FD_183974 | JGI IMG/M metagenome (GOLD analysis project Ga0210012, IMG submission 183974) | Groundwater microbial communities from Crystal Geyser aquifers in Utah, USA - Crystal Geyser metaG 2015-04 (SPAdes) (version 2) | ecosystem: Environmental > Aquatic > Deep subsurface >... | reverse complement strand
ATCGCATCTAACTCGGTGCCGTGGTAAGTGACTGTTAATAAAGGATCGCCTAGGGTAATGTCCATATCGGCATCGCTTAACGTAAACGGCGCAAATCCATTGTTGTCATCGTCGCAGAGGATTAATGGACTGGGGGTTTCGTTTATGACTGGGGGGGTATCTAAAATAATCACAAAATTTTGAGAAGTATCAAAACAAGTAGGTTGATTATCATTTTCTATTCTGATATAAATAGTAATTGGACTTGTGTTTATGATATATGGGTCAGACAATGCTCCAACACCTGCATCGGCATCTGGTTGGCTAAGGTGGTAGGATACTGTAAATTCTAGGGGATTTTGACCGTTTAATACCATCGTATTAAATAAGCTTATGAAGCTTATCTCTTCATCACCCGAAGAATCTTGATCGCAAATAGCATAGGGATTTGGTGTTACGGGACCGGCAGTAACTGCAGTAAAAGTAATTAAAAATGCATCTGTAATAAAACAGGTGCCGGAAGTATCCTCAATACGTACATAAATAGTTTCTACCGTTCCGGTAATTAAATATGCTGTGGGATTAATAATAGGATTTGCTCCTGTATCCGCATCAGCTTGTGAATTATGATAGGTTATAGTAAAATTAGCAGGATTTTGCCCACCTAAAACGATAGCATCATTAACAGTTAAATCAAACACCCCTGGTGTTACTCCATCGTCACAAATAAATAAATCGATAGCCGGGCTTGCTATAATAGGTTGTGGAAAAAAAGTAATTACAATATCATCGGTAACGGCACAAGTAGGGTCTGCTGGATCAAACACTTCTACTTCATAAAGACCTGAATTAGGTGCTGATGCAGTAAATGTTGGATTTAGAGAAGAAGGAGGTCCCTGAGAAACCCCATTAAAAAACCACTCATAAATGGCTCCCACCGGAGCATCGGCACTTGCATCAAGCACTATGTTTGTAGTATCACAAGTTGAAATATCAGGACCAAGGTCGACGGTAAAACTAGCAGAAGAAGTAACTATAACATCATCCGTTAAAATAACAACATCGCCATTGCACGTATTTGTATAGGTTACTTGTGCTGTATAGGTGCCTGTAGCACAAACGTTTAAAGTTGGTGTTGTTCCAATAATATTACCACCGCTATCCAACCAAACAAATTCATAGGTTGGCACCCCAATTGGTGAAAACTGCCAGGCTTCGTTGGTTGCTGTCCAAGGAGAATCTGAAGTATTTCTTCCCGGAGGCACATAAGCAACAGTTCCTGCATTATTTTGAATTCCTAGTGCAGCGTTGCCACTATTCCAAGATGGACAAACTGGCTTGTCCTGCATATATATTTCAATTACATTTGAAAATTCATAAAATACAGCCATATGAGTGGCAAGTAAGCTATTACAAGAACTTGAAAAAAGAGGAACTTGATAATAGGAAACCACTAAAACCCGGTTAGGAAAAGTCCCTAATACTTCATATCCTATTTCTTCGGTTGAAGAAACCGAAGGATCGATGTCATGAACTGGAGTAAAGACATTTGCTTCTCCTAGAGTTGGATTTGAGTTATTGGGTAAGTTTTCTGTAAAACTCCAACCATTTGTAGTGTCCGTGGGATCCACATCAAATCGTAAAACCCCATTAGATCCTACCTGAAATTGAGTTTCTAAGTTTCCAAAGAAGCAAAAATCAAATGGAAGGTTATCCACGGGTGACCAAGCATCATCAATATTTGGATTTAAAGGGTTTGCCAATCCATTAAACGCAAAAGGTGGGTTGTAGGGAATGGACGTTACGGTGTAATTTTCACTTATGGTTTCAAAGGTTTCTAAAAAAGTTGCAGTAATATCCACACAGCCACCACTGGCACATTCAATGGTTTGATCCGGCCCTGCATCCACAAACAAGGAACCTGGACCTTGGGCGAGAAGCGGAGTCGTAAAAAATGTAAAAATTGCAAAAATTAGAAAGGGGACCTGTAATTTCATCTTTATAAATAAGTTTAACCGCGGAAAATTAAGAAAATATTATGAGACCATAAGTATGTAGCAGTTAAAATATCAAATGACTAGTTTCTATATCATTTCAATAATAGCTATCTTTGCAAACTATTTGCACAAACAATTTTGAATTTTAACATTATGGGCTTGGAAAAACATTTAAAAAAAATTGAAGATTTAGGAGATAATCATATCAGCACTTCCGGAAATACACCACTGCGTCCTGACGCTTTTCTCCTTACTGATGTGGAAAAAATCCAACTTATCAAAGAGGATATGCAACACATCATGGAAACATTAGGTTTAGATTTAACAGACGATAGCCTAAAAGGAACGCCTAATCGAGTTGCTAAAATGTTTGTCAATGAAATATTTGGTGGACTTAACCCTGCCAAGAAACCCAAGGCATCTACCTTTGACAACAAATATAAATATGGCGAAATGCTTGTTGAAAAAAATATCACTGTATATTCTACTTGCGAACATCATTTTCTTCCAATTGTAGGAAAAGCTCACGTTGCCTATATTTCTAATGGTTCCGTATTAGGTCTTTCTAAAATGAATCGGATTGTAGATTATTTTGCAAAAAGGCCCCAAGTTCAAGAACGACTAACAATGCAAGTAGTTCAAGAACTACAAAGAGCATTAGGCACTAATGATGTTGCCTGTATTATAGACGCAAAACATTTATGTGTAAATAGCAGAGGCATTCGTGATATTGACAGCAGCACAGTAACTTCAGAATTTGGAGGTAAATTTAATGAACCTGCTTTGCGCAGAGAATTTTTAGATTTTATTAAACTGGAAACGCAATACTAATTTTAAATAGGAAAGGTTAGTTAATGAGCTTCTTTGATATTGCAGAATCCATATGAAACCCTTAACATCTAATCTTTTTTATTAAAAGAAAATTACCTTTACATACATCACCGGTTAATAAAAACAATGAAACTATTTAAAAATCAAAAACTTACTCTATACAATTCTTTTTCAAAAAAGAAAGAAATCTTCACCCCTATTCATGATGGATTTATAGGCATGTATGTTTGCGGGCCTACCGTATATAGTAATGTGCATTTAGGAAATTGCCGCACTTTTCTTTCTTTTGATTTGGTTTTCCGATATTTAAAACATTTGGGGTATAAGGTGCGCTATGTAAGAAACATTACTGATGCCGGTCATCTAGAAAATGATGCCGATAGCGGTGAAGACCGAATTGCAAAGAAAGCGAGAAGTGAAAAAATTGAACCCATGGAAGTGGTACAAAACTACACTATTGACTTTCACCAAACCATGGAAAAATTTAATGCCCTTCCTCCTAGTATAGAGCCAACAGCCACAGGACATATAATTGAGCAAATTGGCATTATTCAAGAAATTTTAAAAAACGGTTTTGCTTATGAGAAAAATGGTTCAGTTTATTTTGATGTTTTAAAATTTAATGAAACCCATCATTACGGAAAGCTAAGCGGAAGAAATCTGGAAGATATGATTGCCAACTCCCGCGAACTGGAAGGACAAAGTGATAAGAAAAATCCGCAAGATTTTGCGCTTTGGAAAAAAGCCGAACCGAAACACATTATGCGTTGGCCCTCACCTTGGAGTGATGGATTTCCAGGTTGGCACCTCGAATGTACTGCCATGAGCACCAAATATCTAGGCGAACATTTTGACATTCACGGCGGCGGTATGGATTTAAAGTTTCCACATCATGAGTGTGAGATTGCACAATCTGAAGCCTTTTGTAATCAAAATCCAGTAAATTATTGGATGCATGCCAATATGCTGACCCTTAACGGTCAAAAAATGGCAAAGTCCACCGGAAACAATATTTTGCCTAACGAATTATTTACCGGTGACAACACTATTCTATCTAAGCCATTTTCGCCCACGGTAACTAAATTTTTTATGTATCAGGCACATTACCGCAGCATTTTGGATTTTTCCAGCGATGCTTTAGAAGCTGCTGAAAAGGGCTATAACCGCATGAAGGAAGCTTTTAAAAACCTAAATACTCTTCCCACAGGAAAGGATAGTACGATGGATATTTCTGCATGGAAGCAATCTTGTTATGACGCTATGAATGACGACTTTAACAGTCCCATACTCATTGCACAACTGTTTGAAGCGGCTAAATTTATCAACTCTGTGAAAGATGGAAAAGCAAGTATTACTCCTTCGGATTTGGAAATATTAAAAACTGCCATTCATAGTTTTGTTTTTGAGGTGCTTGGTTTACAAGAAGAATCTATTTCAGACACTAATTCTACGAAACTTTCAGATACGGTAGCTTTATTAATTAATCTTAGAAAAGAAGCTAGAGAAAATAAAGATTTTGCTACTAGCGATAAAATAAGAGATGAATTAACCGCTATTGGCATACAACTAAAAGATGGGAAAGACGGGACGACGTTTAGTTTGTGAGTGGTGAGGTTCTGCGTTTTAATAAATAAAATTAATCCTTTTGTGGAAAAAAGTTTTCATAGCGCCTTTTGTGTTTTTGATAAAAGTATATCAAGTGGTTATTTCGCCATTCACACCGTCAACGTGTAGATACCAACCCACCTGTTCCCATTACAGCAAAGAAGCCCTACAAAAACACGGCCTTATCAAAGGTGGGAAGTTAGCGATTAAGAGGATTTTTAGTTGTCATCCCTGGGGTGGAAAGGGATATGATCCGGTTCCTGAAAAGAATGACAACTACTAATTTGCCAATGCGCCGTCTCGCTCCTTCGCTTCAAGCTATGAAGTGCAAGGCGTAAAATTTATTGAAGGTTGCGCTCTTGGATTTTGGAATTTTTTATTACTATCTTTAACCACTTAATTTAATAAAAAAAGTATGCACTTTTTAAGTATTGTTTGGGATCCATCTACAGGATTTGATCTTGGTTTTATCACTATTCATTATTACAGCTTAATGTTTGTCATCGCCTTTACTCTAGGCTGGTTTATAATGAAAAAAATATATGTAAGGGAAGAAATTCCTCTAGAAAAACTGGATTCTATTTTTATTTATACCGTAGTAGCTACGCTTATAGGTGCGCGTTTGGGCCACGTAATTTTTTATGATTGGGAATATTTTCAACATCATTTACTGGAAATCTTCTTGCCTTTTAAAATAGAGCCCGAATTTGAATTTACCGGATTTCGTGGCTTAGCAAGTCACGGTGCTGCTTTAGGAATTATAGTTGCTATGTATTTATACAGTAAAAACGTTTTGCAAAAACCAATACTTTGGATTTTAGACCGGGTAGTTATTCCAGTGGCGTCAGGAGCTATTTTTATCAGAATTGGTAACTTCTTTAATTCAGAAATTATAGGAAAACCAACAGGGAACGATTATGGTGTTGTTTTTGCAAAATTAGGCGAAGACTTTCCTAGATACCCAACTCAACTGTACGAATCTGCTGCTTATTTGATCGTTTTCTTGATTTTGTGGTTTGTGTATTGGAAAACCAACAAACGTGAAAAACAAGGCTATCTCTTCGGATTATTTTTAATCTTACTTTGGTCTGTTCGATTTTTTGTGGAATTTATCAAAGAAAATCAAGTAGAATTTGAAGATAATTTAGCATTAAATATGGGGCAATGGCTGAGTATCCCTTTTATATTTCTAGGAATTTATTTTATGGTAAGGCCTTCAAAACAAACGGTTTCTTAACTTCGATATCTTTTTAAACTATTTCTATGAAAATTGTTTCTCCGGTATTTATTTTATTACTTCTTATTTCCATTAGTTGCAAAAACGACAAAGCACAACCAACAATAAAAACTGCTGAAGTCTCCTTTATAAAAAATGCCGAATTACATATAAGGAAAGGAGAAAATGATAGCATCATTAAAACAATAGATATTGAAATTGCTGACGACGAATATAAAACCCAAACAGGATTGATGTATCGCAAGACCATGGAAGAAAATCAAGGTATGCTTTTTATTTTCCCCGATGCACAGGTGCGAAGTTTTTATATGAAAAACACTGAAATTGGACTGGACATTATTTACATTAATGCTGACAAACAAATAGTAAGTTTTCAAAAAAACGCCATTCCATTTGATGTTACCTCCCTCCCATCTGTTGTGCCGGCACAATTTGTATTAGAAATAAATGCGGGGTTATCGAATCGTTGGAATATAGAAGTTGGTGATAAAATTTCTTGGGAGAAACTATAATTTTTCTAGTAACCCCATCCAAAACATTTATAGTTAAGCTTTTCCTATCATTAGTTATTGGGTTCTTTTTCCTCGTCGTCAATCTACCTTCACTTCTGCTTTACTAGTGACAAATCTAGGCAGTACAAAACCATCTACAAACTTGGTATGATTAATCTTTAGAGCTTACGCGAAGAAACTGGTTTAAATAGCTTCTAAAACCCTGTTTCTATCCATTTTGTTAACTTTATTTGGATATTTTTTAAAATTTTTGATGCTAAATGTTAATGAAGATGTAATAAAAAAACTCCATTCCAAAAGATTTTTGGAACGGAGCTATTAACTATTTATATAAAAAAATTAGGCGTTTAGCGCTTCCTCTTTTGTTTCTATTTCTTTATTTTTAAGATCAATTCCTTTTTTCTTAACGGTGTCAAACATTACAGGTGTAGCAATAAAAATAGAAGAATATGTACCTACTACGATCCCGATAATTAAAGCAAACATAAAGCCTCTTATAGAATCTCCACCAAAAATAAAGATTGCCAGTAACACCACTAAGGTTGTAAAGGAAGTATTTAATGTTCTACTAATGGTACTGTTTACTGCAGAGTTGATGATACGCCCCATTTTCCAACTTGGGTTGTCATTAAAATATTCACGAATACGGTCAAATACAACCACAGTATCGTTTAAGGAATACCCAATTACGGTAAGAATTGCAGCAATAAATGCTTGGTCTAGTTCCATTGAAAAAGGCATTACATTTCGCAATAAGGAAAATATACCCAAGACAATTAAAACGTCATGAATAACTGCAACAACAGCGCCTAAACTAAATTGCCATCTTCTGAATCGCAACAATATATATAGAAACACAACGATTAATGATCCGGATACTGCCCAAACTGAAGCACTTTTAATATCACTTGCAATAGTAGGACCAACTTTCATCGACTGCATCAATCCAACTTGTTTCGTTTCATCGCCACTAAGAAAATCTTCGTAAGTAAATCCTGCCGGAAGGTTAGGTTGTAATGCTTTGAATAAAAGGGTTTGTACCTCCTCATCCACAGCAGAACCTTGTTCATCAACTTTATATTTAGTTGTAATTTTTAATTGATTATTTCCACCAAATGTTTTCGCTTCAGCACTTCCATAGACTGCCACTAAATCTGATTGAATTTCAGAAGCAATTACTGTTTTGTCAAAACGTACGGTATAAGTTCTACCTCCCACAAAATCCACTCCTTGGTTTAAGCCCTGCGTAAACAATGAAAAAATCGACAAAACAATTAATGTTCCGGAAATGATATAAGCAATTTTACGTTTACCTAAGAAATCAATGCTTAAATTTTTAAATAGATTTTGGGTTATTGTTGTTGAAAATGATAATGGTTTTCCATTAAGCGTATATCTATCAATAAATAATCTGGTAATAAAAATAGCAGTAAATAAAGAGGTTAAAATCCCTATTAATAAAGTAGTTGCAAATCCTTTAATAGGTCCTGTTCCAAAAACAAGCAAAATAATTCCGGTTAAAGCTGTAGTAATATTTGCATCTAAAATAGAAGAAAGAGCGTTATTAAAACCATCTTTTATGGCGTCTTTTTGTGATTTTCCTTTGTATAATTCTTCCCTGATACGTTCAAAGATAAGTACGTTTGCATCTACTGACATCCCAATGGTAAGAACGATACCCGCAATTCCGGGAAGCGTAAGCACTGCACCTAAACCTGCAAGAACGCCAAAAATAAATAAAATATTTACTGTCAAAGCAATATCAGCAAAAATACCGGCTTTACCATAATATCCAATCATCCAAAGTAGTACTAAGCCTAATGCAAGAAGGAAGGACATAATGCCACTATCAATTGCCTCTTGACCTAAAGAAGGTCCTACAATTTCACTTTGAATAATATCAGCCGAGGCAGGAAGTTTTCCTGCTCTTAATACATTTGCAAGGTCAATAGCTTCATTAAGAGTAAAGCTACCTGTAATTTCAGAGCGACCACCACTAATAGCACCTCTAGAAACTCCGGGAGCGGAATATACAATATTATCTAAAACAATAGCTATCTGGCTTTGTTGTGTAGAAGCCAAACCTGTCATTTCTTCCCAAATTCTTGATCCTTTACCATCCATTTGCATGTTAACCGCCGGTTGACCACGTTGGTCAAAACCTTGGGAAGCATCAACAACTACACTTCCTCCAAGAGGTGGTATATTGTCTCTATTGGCTTTTAACGCATAAAGTTCTGCTATTTGTTCGCCGGTTTCTTTAAGTATTGTAGGTTTTCCCCATACAAATTTTGCAAAGCGTTGTTCTTGTGACAACAAATTGCGTACTTGTGGCATTTTAAGGTATGCATTTATTTGCGCGGTATCTTTTAGTTTGAATGCGGCAAGAATCGGACCACCTTGACTTCCTTGATACAATACTTTACTGAAAATAGGTTCTGTAGCAATGCCTTCTTCTTGGCTTTTTACATCTTCACCGCCTAAAAGTTTTGACACATCATCTATTTCAGTGGTTTCTGTGGAGTCTTTTGCTTTTTCTTCGGTTTCAGGTTTTAGTATGTTTTTTAATAATTGATTGGCACTTGGAAGGAAAGATGCCAATTCATCCACTTTATAAGTATGCCAAAACTCAAGTTGCGCGGTACTTTGTAACAGACCTTTAACACGTTCTATATCTCTAGCACCAGGAAGTTCTACTAAAATACGTTCTGAATTTCCTAATCGTTGTAAATTAGGTTGGGTTACCCCAAATTTATCAATACGTTTACGAAGAACTTCAAAAGCAGCGTCCACAGATTCATCTACTTTTCTGTCTAAAATTCGTTTTACCTCAGCGTTAGTCATATCAAAATTAACCTCTTCACTAAGTAATTTATTTGCAAAAACATCTGGAGAAGCAAGTTTGTTATCTCCAGGAATTTCAGTATAAGCTTTATAAAAAGCGTCAATAAAAGTATCTGTGCCTTCTTTTTGAATTTCTGTTGCTTTGTCTAGTGCTTGGTTAAAAGCAGGGTCTTTTGAATTGTTTGACAAACCTTTTAAAATATCTTTTACTGATATTTGAAGAATTACATTAATTCCGCCTTTAAGATCTAGACCTTTGTTTAATTCTTTATCTTTAGCATCGGTATAATTTACTCCTAATAAAACAGGGTTATTAGCTACAGAATCTAGATAAGTTTTTTCTACTAAATCTCTTTTAACGGTATAATCTTCAGTATTTTCCGATACTTTAGAGATAGCATATTCTTTAGCTTCTCCTTCTACCTTAGTGGAGATGTAAGTAAAAGACAATTGGTAAATACTTACCAATCCAAACAATACAGCAAACACTATTATTAGTCCCTTATTTTGCATTCTGTTTAAATATTATGTGTATAAATGATTTTGTTGGTTTTTTAGAAACGTGCAAATATAGAATTTCAATTAAGAAAAGGCAATTATTTTTTAAGTTTTAAAAAGTAAAGTAATTCCAAAGCACTAAATTCCAAAATAAATTTTAAATTATTTTGGAATTTAGTGCTTAGCATTAATTGGTTTTTATCTAATTAAGTAGCGCATTAGTACCTTTTACAGCTGTAGCACTTTCTTTCATTTTTGCATTTTCTGCATCATTTAATGCTATTTCTACAATTTTTTCCACACCGTTTTTACCGATGATGGCAGGAGCACCAATACAAAGGTCGGATAGTCCATATTCTCCTTCCAGCAAAACTGAACAAGGAAAAAGTTTCTTTTGGTCGCAAGCAATTGCTTGTACCATAGAAGAAACAGCTGCTCCTGGAGCATACCAAGCAGAGGTTCCTAATAATTTTGTAAGTGTGGCTCCTCCAACTTTAGTATCTTCTAAAACTTGAGTTAACTTGTCTATTGAGAGAAATTGAGTAACAGGAACACTATTTCTTGTTGCTAAACGTGTTAATGGAATCATTCCGGTATCACTATGCATTCCTAAAACGATGCCATCCACGTCAGATTGTGGGCATTGTAATGCTTGACTTAAGAAATATTTAAAACGAGCACTGTCTAAAGCGCCTCCCATTCCTATAATTCTGTTTTTTGGCAAACCTGTAACTTTATGAGCAAGATACGTCATAGTATCCATCGGGTTGCTTACTACTATTAGAATAACATTTGGTGAGTGTTGCACTATATTTGTTGCAACAGTTTTTACAATACCTGCATTGATGCCTATTAATTCCTCTCTAGTCATGCCAGGTTTTCTGGGAATTCCACTTGTTATTACTGCGATATCGCTATTTGCCGTTTTTGCATAATCACCGGTTGTACCTGTAATTTTAGTATCAAAACCCATTAAAGATGCTGTTTGCATTAAATCCATTGCTTTTCCTTCAGCATATCCTTCTTTTATGTCTAAAAGAACGACCTCTGAAGCAAAATTTTTCAAGGCTATGTATTCTGCACAACTTGCGCCTACAGCACCGGCACCTACAACTGTTACTTTCATAATATTCTATTTTATTAAGAGTTAAATTGAAAGTGCAAAATTACAAATAACTTGTTTAAAAACTGGTAAATATTGCGTTAAATTCCGAAACCAATTCCTGCACTTGCAGTATTATATTCTGCTAGGTTATATTCAGCATATATGCTAAAAAAGGCTAGATTTAATCTCGTACCTAATGTGGCTTTTACACCCGAAACTTTATTTTTTACTGTAAACGGATTTTCAAAAGTACTGGCAGTTTCAAATAAAGGTGTCCCTGCTCTTACAGTGTATGTACCTAATACATCAAAATCAGATTTCCCGGAGACATATCCTAAGCCTCCATAAAAATTGATTATGGGCAATTTAGTAGAGGCGTGCACCTGAAATAACCAACTATTTTGTTTCACAGCAAAGCGTTGATTGGCTCCTTCAACGATTTGGCTATCGGTAAAATCAAAACTTCCATTTAGATTAGTAAACCCAATAAATCCGGAAATTGCAACAGGAAATATTTTATCGACAGGAAGCCATTGGGTAAATTCGTGTTGTAGTCCGAGTCCGAAAAGTTCGGTTTGCACATCTTCGTAATCAATTTTTGGAAAATAGCGTACTTTTACTTCCGTAGCTTTAAAAACTCCTAAGCGCGCTTGTAAAAAAGCAGTAGGAACAAAATTGACATTTGTGGATGCAAGACCCTGTGGCAATTCAAACTCCACCTCTTGTTGAAAAGCTCCTGTATCATCAGTTACTCTTGCAAAGACAATGATATTAGGCTTGTTTTCGCCAAAAGCTGTTGCCACATTGTTGGAGGTGCTGCCATCTCTAAATTGCAAATTATTATAATCTTCTGTATTTAAAGTAAAACTTTTGTTTTTGTCTTTCACAAAAGAAATATTGCCAATAACAGAAATTTCAAATCGCAAAGGTTTCTTCACATTTGCCGATTGTATCCAGCCATTTGAAAGATTATAAATTACGCCTTCCGCTGCTGGACTAATATATCCACTTGCAAAACGCTGAGCATCTTCAATACCGGCAGCTAATAAATCTTCTAATTTATTTTGGGAAAAGGAAAATGCTGAAACGAATAGAAAGGTAAAAAGGGTTAGATTTCTCATTAGGAATATATTTTAGATTTATTAATTATTATAAAGTACAACATTTAAGTCGGCAAAAACCCTAGAAAAACGTGGTTACTTTTTCAAAAAAAAACCTCACGTTAATAAACATTGAGGTTTTAAAATACATTTTCTAAAACTTTTGTTATGCGTCAATATTAGCATAAGCAGCGTTTTTCTCTATAAATTCTCTTCGAGGTGGCACTTCATCACCCATAAGCATGGAAAAAACACGATCGGCTTCTCCTAGATTATCTATTGTAATTTTACGTAATGTTCTAAATTGTGGATTCATAGTGGTATCCCATAATTGTTCTGCGTTCATTTCACCAAGACCTTTATATCTTTGAATAGTTGCATTACCTCCAAAATCAACGTTGATATTTTCTCTATCCTTTTCACTCCATGCGTATGCTTTTTTATTTCCCTTTTTAATAAGATATAATGGTGGTGTAGCTATATACACGTGACCTGCTTCAATGAGCTCTCTCATATACCGGAAAAAGAAAGTTAAAATAAGGGTTGCAATGTGGCTACCATCCACATCGGCATCACACATGATGACAATTTTATGGTAGCGAAGTTTGGTAAGGTTCAATGCTTTACTGTCATCCTCTGTACCAATAGTTACACCAAGAGCAGTATAAATATTTCTGATTTCTTCGTTTTCAAAAACCTTATGTTGCATGGCCTTTTCAACGTTAAGTATTTTACCTCGAAGTGGTAAGATGGCTTGAAAATTTCTATCGCGTCCTTGTTTTGCGGTTCCCCCTGCTGAATCTCCCTCCACTAAAAACACTTCACATATCGACGGGTCTTGTTCTGAACAGTCAGAGAGTTTTCCGGGCAATCCGCCAATGCTCATTACCGTTTTTCTTTGCACCATTTCACGTGCTTTATTTGCTGCGTGACGTGCTTGTGCTGCTAAAATTATTTTTTGAACGATTATTTTAGCATCATCAGGATGTTCTTCTAAATAGTTTGTAAGCATTTCAGAAACTGCTTGGCTAACGGCTGCAGTAACTTCTCTATTCCCAAGTTTTGTTTTTGTTTGCCCCTCAAATTGTGGTTCTGCAACTTTTACGGAAACAATTGCCGTTAATCCCTCGCGAAAATCATCTCCTGAAATTTCAAATTTCAATTTATCTAAAAGTCCGGAAGCATCTGCATATTTTTTTAAGGTGGTGGTTAAACCTCGTCTAAAACCGGCAAGATGTGTACCTCCTTCATGTGTATTGATGTTATTTACGTAGGAATGTAAATTTTCATTAAAAGAAGTATTGTAAATCATCGCTACTTCTACAGGAATATCATTTTTTTCGGATTCTAGAGAGATGATATCTTTAATAATTGGCTCTCTGTTTCCATCAAGAAACCGAACAAACTCTTTTAATCCTTCATCGCTATGAAAATTTTCCGTTTCAAAACTTCCATCTTCCTTAGGATTTCTTTGATCTGTAAGCGAAATTGTAATTCCTTTATTCAAAAAAGAAAGCTCACGCATTCTTCCTGCTAGGGTATCATAACTAAACTCTATGGTTTGCTCAAAGATGGTTTCATCTGGTCTAAAAGTAACTAAAGTACCTCTGTCATTAGATTCTCCAACCGATTTTACAGGATATTGCGCTTTACCTCTTTTGTATTCTTGTTCCCATATTTTTCCTTCTCTGTAAACCGTAGCTTTTAAGTTTTCCGAAAGTGCATTTACAACAGATACACCAACGCCGTGAAGTCCACCAGAAACTTTATAGGAATCTTTATCAAATTTTCCTCCGGCACCAATTTTTGTCATTACAACTTCCAATGCAGATACCCCTTCTTTTTTGTGGATATCTACAGGAATGCCTCTTCCATTATCTTTCACAGATATGGAGTTATCTTTACCAATCCAAATATCAATTTTATCACAATAGCCGCCCATTGCTTCATCAATGGAATTATCTACTACTTCATAAACTAAGTGATGTAAACCTCGCACTCCAGTATCTCCTATATACATAGAAGGACGCATGCGCACATGCTCCATTCCTTCTAAAGCCTGAATACTATCTGCACCGTAGCTATCTTTTTTCTTTTCTCCGTTCATAAATTTGTTGTTGTATTTTTTTTTAATTTTAGCCCTGCATTATCTAAATAAATTATAGAAAACAGCATAACGCACAAATATAACAAAAGCTATAGTAAAATAAAGGGTTAACGTTGTTTTAAAGCACTAAGTTATTAACAATTTTATGTGGAAAAAACCCTTAAAAGTTCTATTGTTTTTTTTTATTAATTAGCGTAAAATTTTAACAAAAAATTTCATTTTTTTAACCTTTTAATTTAAAACAAACCCTGTATATTTATAAAAAAATTATACTATGAAATTAATACATCTATCATCACTGTTTCTATTTTTCTTTTTATCCACTTTTATGCAACCTGTTTTTGCTCAAGAATTTCCAAAAATAGATGCTAGTCCCATGGATTTAGCCATTGCCAGAGACGCAAATAAAGCTCCTTTAATACGAGTTATTTATAGCAGACCACTGAAAAAAAATCGTAAAATTTTTGGAGAATTAGTACCTTTTAATCAAGTATGGCGTACTGGTGCCAATGAGGCTACTGAATTAGATTTATATACCGATATGCAAGTGGGAGGTGTTAAAATAAATGCTGGAACCTATACTTTATATACCATTCCGGGTGAAAAAGAATGGACAGTAATTTTAAATAAAGAAACCAACACTTGGGGTGCTTATAGTTATAAGCAAGAAATGGATATTGCCCGAATAAATGTGCCGGCTCGGAAAGCCTCAGCTCCTATTGAATCCTTATCTATGGCATTTAAAACAAATGAAGATGGAGTAAGTTTAATGATTGGCTGGGATGATACTTTTGTAGAAATTCCCTTTAAAAACCTATAGAAAGTAAGGTTAAGCTTTTGAAACACAAAAACATGGAATGTTTCCATGTTTTTTTTTATGGAATGTTGAGATATTTATGAATTTGTAGAGAAACTTTCCACTTGGGATTTTTCATTACATAATCTACAATTTTAGGCATCATTTTTTCTCTTTTACTCCATTCGGGTTGCAAAAATAATAGACAATTATCACTTACTTTTGCGGCTTGTTCTTCAGCAAAACAAAAATCATCTTGATTGAAAACAATCATTTTCAACTCATTAGCTAATGGATAAATCTCCTGCTTTGGTTGTTTTATTTTTTTTGGCGAAAGGCAAATCCAATCCCAAATACCGGTTAATGGATATGCACCTGAGGTTTCAATATGCACCTGTAATCCTTTTTCTTTTAAGAATTTAGTAAGAGGGTTCATATTCCAAGTAAGTGGCTCCCCTCCTGTTACAACTATTGTTTTAGAGTGCCTAACGGCATTGTTTACAATAGTTGATATAGCAGTGGGTGGATGTAAATCGGCATTCCAGCTTTCTTTCACATCGCACCAATGACAACCTACATCGCAACCACCAACTCTAATAAAATATGCAGCTGTTCCTTTATAAAAACCTTCCCCTTGTATGGTATAAAACTCTTCCATAAGCGGAAGCATTTCACCCTTATCTACTAAAATTTTAATCTCCTCTTTCATAAGGTGGCAAAGGTAAGAAAAGCACTGCCTAATAATTTTATTTATCCAAAGAAGTTTTTTGATGAAGAATCAAAAAATATTTATAGATATTATTTTAGCTTATAATGAAAAGAAAGAATACTATTGCTATTTTTGCTTAAAATTTGAGTATGTCTGTAAAGCAAGATTTCTTTAATCATATCCAAGATGGTTATACCACAAAAGGTGACTTTATTACTATGGGTGCCGCAATGCTTGATGGTGAAACCATCACCGATGCACACGTCAAAATTCCATTAAAAACCTTAAACCGTCATGGGCTTATTGCTGGAGCAACCGGTACCGGAAAGACGGTAACTCTTCAGATTCTTGCTGAAACCCTTTCAGAAAAAGGCGTTCCGGTACTTTTAATGGACATTAAAGGCGACCTCAGCGGAATTGCCCAACTCGGAATAGAAAAACCATTTATTACAGAAAGACATAAAAAAATTGGACTTCCTTATGAAACTAAAAAATTTCCTGTAGAATTACTCAGCCTTTCCGATGAAAAAGGAGTGCGAATGCGCGCTACAGTATCTGAATTCGGTCCTGTTTTACTTTCCAGAATATTGGATCTTTCTGATGTGCAATCTGGTATTCTATCCATACTTTTCAAATATTGTGATGACAAGCATTTACCCTTATTAGATTTAAATGATCTAAAAAAATTAATTCAATTTAGCACCGATCAGGGTAAAGAAGAATTAGAAAAGGAATACGGACGAATTTCAACAATATCCACAGGCTCTATCCTTCGAAAAATAGTGGAATTAGAACAACAAGGGGCCGATATGTTTTTTGGTGAACGCTCCTTTGAACCGGAAGATTTGCTTCGATTAGACGAAAACGGCATGGGATATATCAACATAATACGGGTTACTGATATTCAAGACAAGCCTAAGATGTTTTCCACGTTTATGCTCTGCTTACTTGCTGAAATCTACACAACTTTTCCCGAACAAGGAGATAGTGACAAGCCAAAACTTATTATTTTTATTGAAGAAGCGCACTTGATATTTAATGAAGCTACCAAAGCATTATTAAACCAAATTGAAAGCATTATCAAACTCATTCGGTCAAAAGGTGTTGGTATCTTTTTTGTAACTCAAAACCCTACCGATGTGCCAGATGCTGTATTAAGTCAATTAGGATTAAAAGTACAACATGCCCTAAGAGCTTTTACTGCTAAAGACCGGAAAGCCATTAAACTTTCTGCAGAAAATTATCCACTATCCGATTATTATAAAACGGATGAAGTATTGACTTCTCTTGGAATAGGAGAAGCATTTATTTCAGCATTAAATGAGAAAGGCATCCCTACTCCATTAGCTGCAACAATGCTTAGGGCACCCAAAAGTAGAATGGGAATATTGAATCAGGCTGAAATTAATGAGCTAGCTGCAAACTCAAAATTGGTAAAAAAATACAATGAAAGTATTGACCGAGAAAGTGCTTATGAGCTTTTGAATCAAAAAATAGCAAGAGCCGAACAAGAAGCTGCAATTGAAAAAGCAACAAAAGAAAGAGAAGCTTCTTACCGAACCACAACTTCAAACCGCACTAACGGAAACAAACCAAGATCCACAAGAACAACCACAAGAAGCAGAACAACGCAAAACCCAATTACGAAAGTTTTAACCAGCCCTACCGTGATAAGGAGTGTATTGGGAATTTTAGGAAAAATGTTTAAATAAAAAATCAAAACCATTTCAAAACAAACAAATCAATGACAAAAAACATATTAATTTTAGGTGTACTCTCTATATTATTTATACAATGTAATAAAGATAAAGATCCTTTTTTAATTACAAAATCGGAAATTGGCTCTCTATCAAAAACCATAAAAATAAACCAATTAGATTCCATTTTTAGCAAAGATTCCATCGTTCCCCTTCTTTCTAAAGAAGTATTTTTAAGCCAAGGTGGTCAAGTAGAAATTTATGAAAAAGGTGGTACAAAACTCTTGTTACTTTCTCCAATAACCGACAACGATCCTGAATCGAAAATTTCGAATATTCAAATATTTGATGACCGATATAAAACAGAAAAAGGACTTCATTTAAACAGTACTTTCAAGGATTTAAGAGAAAAATACACCATTTCATCCATTCAAAATGGTTTAAGCTCTTTGGTAATTTCTTTAGTAGAAAGCGATGTATATGTTACCATAAGTAAAGAAGTACTTCCTGAGAGTCTTAGAAATGAATTTGGATTAAAAATTGACGCCTCTGATATACCTGATGATGCAAAATTTAAATTTTTTATGGTAGGCTGGGAAAACCAAGAAGAATAATTCTACTATTTTTTAATAGATACAACCTTTTGTTAATTACGCAACAAAGTCCGTTTCTTTAAACTAATTTTATTCATTAACTTATATGTAAAAAATTATGATAAAGATTCTAGGATTCATTTTAACTATTTGTGGTGCAATAGCTCTTGTTTTAGGTGTTTTAGATGCCTTTGGAAATATTGGACTTGGATTTAGCCCTTGGGCGCTAATTATATTGGGTATTGTCTTCTTTTTTGCGGGTATTGGATTATTAAAACATCAAAATGATACAGATGGAAATCCATCAGACTAATAATTTTACTTTACCTCTTTTAAAAGTTTAATTTTATTTAATAGTATATTTAAAGCTTAAAGTATTTTAATATGTTTCAGGGGTAGAATTAAAAGTAATTTGTAATTTATTAAAGTAAAAGTTAAAAATAGGCACCATTTAGTTTAAAAAAGAATAATATTTATGCCCAGAATTCATCAAGATGTTATAAGACAATTCTTCACTCTTTTGTTGATTGTATTGATGGCTATTTTAATATTTATGGGTTTAGCCCCATATTTATCAGGTGTCCTTGGTGCCATCACTCTTTATATAATAATGAAAGGATGGATGCGTAAATTAGTTCAAAAAGGATGGAAACCTGCTTTAGCCGCCTCTTATCTTATGCTTATTTCATTTATAGGTATCATAGTTCCTGTTGCTCTTGTAATTTTAATGTTGTCTTCAAAAGTTAAAGGTGGATTACAAAAAGTAGAATCTGGAATAAAAGTTATTAAAGAGTCTATTGCCGCTTTTGAAAATAATTTGGGTTATTCCTATTCCTCATCAGTAGATTCTGGAAAAATATCGGGTTGGATTTCAGATAATTTTCAAGACATTATAGGAGACACTTTTAATATTTTTATAGCCATTACTATAATGTATTTTTTGCTTTACTATATGTTAGTGAATCGTAAAAAGTTTATTGAATCTCTGTTTACCTATTTACCTATGCGCCCCGAAAACATCAATATTTTAGGAAAAGAAATAGGCAGTATTGTAAAATCAAACGCTATAGGAATTCCACTTGTCGCTATTTTGCAGGGTTTTGTTGCCTTAATTGCATTTCTTGCTTTGGGGGTACCAAATCCTTGGTTTTGGTTTGTGATAACTACAGTTGGGTCAGTAATCCCATTTATTGGAACGGCAATCGGTATTGTTCCTGTTGTTTTTTTATTATTTTCCACAGGACATGATTGGGAAGCAATAGTGATGCTCTTTTATGGTGTTTTAGTTGTAGGTACTACCGATAACTTATTTCGCTTGGTGGTACAGAAAAAATTAGCTGATATTCATCCATTAATTACTTTAATTGGAGTAATTATTGGAGTTCCTATATTTGGATTTATAGGGTTAATTTTTGGCCCGCTTCTACTTAGTCTATTTTTACTGATTTTACGGATTTATAAAAAAGAATATGGTGAAAGTGTCCATGTAGATTAAATACACATCCTTTTTTGTTCGCGAGCCAATAAGGTGTTTTTTAATAACATTGCAATAGTCATAGGACCAACACCCCCTGGAACCGGAGTAATAAAAGAAGCCTTTTTGCTTACGTTTTCAAAATCTACATCGCCAGAAATTCTATAGCCATTAGCTTTTGTATCATCGGGTACTCGTGTTATTCCGACATCAATAATGACAGCACCATCTTTAACCATTTCTGCTTTTAGAAAATTTGGAACTCCTAATGCCGAGATAATAATATCTGCCTGCGAGGTTATTTGTGTAATATTTTTAGTTTCACTATGTGTTAATGTTACCGTAGAATTTCCCGGCCATCCTTTCCTCCCCATCAATATACTCATTGGTCTGCCTACAATATGACTTCTTCCAATAACCACCGTATGCTTGCCTTTTGTTTCTACTTTATAACGTTCTAAAAGCTCTAAAATCCCAAAGGGTGTTGCAGGAATAAAAGTGCTCATATCCAATGCCATTTTTCCAAAATTTTCTGGGTGAAAACCATCCACATCCTTACTAGGATCTACTGACATTAATATCTTTTGTGTGTTTATTTGTGGTGGTAATGGTAATTGAATGATAAAACCATCGATATCCTCATTTTTATTTAATTCTTGGATTTTTTGCAATAATTCCAATTCGCTGGTTGTATGAGGCAATCTTACCATAGTAGATTCAAAACCAACACGTTCACAGGCTTTGACTTTACTTGCAACATAGGTTAAACTGGCGCCATCATTACCTACAATAATTGCAGCTAAATGTGGTACTTTTTCACCACGCTCTTTCATTTCAGCAACTTCAACAGCAATTTCATTTTTAATGTCGTTGGAAACTTTTTTTCCGTCTAATAGAATCATTTGTAATTGGTAATTAGTTAATTTTTCAATATAAAAAGTGCAAGGTCAATTTTTTTTGAACTTCTTATAGGTTTGTGTTACCCATTTTTAGCGCATTTTTCCCATCATTTGCATCATTTTTTTTCCACCACCGCCTTGCATCATTTTCATCATTTTACTCATCTGTTCAAATTGTTTCAATAGCTGATTTACTTGTTGCACTGAGGTTCCACTACCTTTTCCTATTCTTTTCTTTCTATTAGCGTTAATAATTGTTGGCTGGCTTCTTTCCTCTGGGGTCATAGAGTGTATAATTGCTTCAATATGTTTAAAGGAATCCTCTTCGATATCTACATCTTTTAGTGCTTTTCCTGCACCAGGAATCATTCCTATCAAATCCTTCATATTCCCCATTTTTTTCACTTGCTGAATTTGGGTTAAAAAATCATCAAATCCGAATTGATTTTTAGCAATTTTCTTTTGTAGTTTTCTTGCTTCCTCTTCATCATATTGTTCTTGAGCTCTTTCAACCAATGAAATTACATCGCCCATGCCCAATATACGATCTGCCATACGTGATGGGTAAAACACGTCAATAGCTTCCATCTTCTCGCCGGTACCGATGAACTTAATAGGTTTGTTTACAACACTTTTTATAGAAATTGCGGCTCCACCCCGAGTGTCGCCATCCAGTTTGGTTAGTATGACACCGTCAAAATTTAGTTTGTCGTTAAATGCCTTTGCTGTGTTTACAGCATCTTGACCTGTCATAGCATCTACAACAAATAAGGTTTCTTGTGGTTTAATAGCTTTGTGAATGTTTGCAATTTCTGTCATCATCGCTTCATCCACAGCGAGACGACCTGCGGTATCTATAATTACTACATTATAGCCGTTTTGCTTTGCGTGGGCGATGGCATTTTGTGCAATTTGTACTGGATTTTTATTCTCCACTTCACTATAAACCTCAACACCAATTTGTTCACCAACTACGTGCAATTGATTAATTGCTGCGGGTCGATACACATCACAAGCCACTAATAATGGTTTCTTAGTCTTTTTGGTTTTTAAATAGTTTGCTAATTTTCCGGAAAAGGTAGTTTTACCACTACCTTGAAGACCCGACATTAAGATAACACTTGGGTTACCACTGAGGTTAATACCTTCAGCATCTCCTCCCATTAATTGCGTAAGCTCGTCTTTAACGAGTTTTACCATCAATTGTCCCGGCTGCAAAGTAGTCAATACATTCTGCCCAAGTGCTTTTTCTTTTACCGTGTTAGTAAATTCTTTAGCAATTTTAAAATTCACATCGGCATCCAGTAAAGCACGCCTTACTTCCTTTAAAGTTTCTGCAACGTTTACTTCTGTAATGCTTCCGTGTCCTTTAAGGATATGTAATGCTTTATCTAACTTTTCGCTTAAATTATTAAACATAGGTATTTCTTAATTTTTTGAGAGATGCAAAGATAAGGATATGTTAGTGAGTTACAAAGAGTGAACTTGGGAAAATAAAGTTTAATAAATATGCTATTTATTCTTCTCTTCTATCCACTTGCTTAAATACTTTGTGCTTTGCATGGAATGATGTGCTAATAGGCTTCCTATCCAATTGTCATTTCTATGTTTTTTTAGTTCTAAGCTAGTTGTTTCCATTTTTTGAAGAAGGTTATTTTCAAAGTTTTCTTTAGAAAATCGTTTTTCTAAAAGTGTAAACCCATTGGTTTGTGCTTGTTGCCAAATTTGTTTGTTGGTGTATAGCTCATTTGCTTTTTCAGAAAATGCATCCGGGTTATTTTCAATAAAACCGCTCCATGAATATTCACCTGGAATTCCCTCAGCACCAATTGTTGAAGTTATACTAGGTGTTCCGGATTGCATGGCTTGGATGAGTTTTCCTTTTAATCCGGCTCCATATCGCAATGGTGCTAGCATCACTTTAGCTTTTCTCATTTCATTATAAGAATTCTCTACCCATCCACGAATAAAAAACCGCTCCTTTGGGTTATGGAGTTGTTTAATTTGTGGTGATGCATATGCTCCAAAACAATGTAATTCTACTTTTGGAAGCATTTTAGAAAGTATTGGCCAAAGATTTTCTTTTAGGTTAAAAATGGCATCAACATTAGGCTGGTGTTTGTAATTTCCTAAAAAAATGAAATCGGTTCTTTCTTCAAATGTAGGCAAAGACTCTTTTTCGGAAAAAGAAATTTTTTGACTTAGAAACGGAAGGTAGAATAGCAAGGAAGCATCCATTTTGAATTTCTCTTGCAAAATTTGCATTTCCACTTCTGAAATAATCAGTGAAAAATCACAACGATAGATACTTGCTATTTCGCGTTTTGCAAGATTAGAAAACAAATTTATTGTTTCTTTTCCTTCTTTTAGCGCTTGCTGCCTTGCTTTTCTGAGGAAGTGTACATCTTCTGTATCCAAAATACGCAATGCGTTTGGGCAAATTTCCGCTACTCGCCAACCGAATTGTTCTTCAGAATAAAAACGATCAAATAAAACTACAGACGGATTTTTATTTTTTAGTAATTCATCAAAATTACTATCATTAAGAACAATTTGTGAGGTTTCTATTCCTAAAATAGTCAAGTTATCTGAAAATTCTGTTTTTAATGCTGTGGAAACAAAAGTAATTTGAAAATTTTGGCTTTTAAAAAATTGAATCAATTGCAGCATTCGCAAACCCGCCGCAGTTGTTTTTGACTCCGGCCAAACATAACCGATGATAAGAAGGTGTTTCGCTATTTTGCTTTCAATATTCAATATTTAACTTTATAAGGCATCAATATGTATGGATGCAACTTTGATGTTTGTAGTAGTATCTTCCACATTTGTCCAAGCAAAATATACGCTATTATTTAATAATTTCATTTGAGGAAAACCACTTGCTCTACTTCTAGAAAAATCGGTTACTACAAAAGGAGAAGAAACCTTGCCACTACTATTTACTTTTACTACTTGCACTTTAGCATCCTCACCAAAAGCCTCTACCCAAGAAACTAATGCATTTTCTGCATCCACCATAACAATAGAAACTCTTCCTAAAGGATTTCCCCCATCAATTTGTATGGGGGTAAGAAACGTTTCGCCATTGTCTTTTGAAAAAATTACCTGTACTTTTGCTTGGTTATTTGCTCCTGTAAACCATGCTGCGGCAAGAGTATTTTCAACGGCAGCCACACTAGGTCCATTTACGGGGCAACCAAAAATCTCCCAGTTATCGTTGTAAATAGCTTTTGGCTCGGTCCATTTTCCATCCACATTTCTAACTATATAAATGTCTCTAATTTCAGTTTCTGACCTATCACGATACAAAACAACAGGGCCGTTTTTTGTAATAGCAGCAGTGGTTTGACAACAATCACAAATGCGGTTATCTAACTCTTGTTCTTCCGATAGTATTCCATCTTTGCTAAGTATTGCCCCACGCAATGTCATTGCGCCACCACCTTCATGACCGTGATTTTCTACTTTAGTGTTTCTACCGTCCAGCCATGTAATAAAAAAAGATTCTTCCCCAAAAGGAAGCATACTCACAAAGCCATGTTCAGTTTTAGTAGTGTCACTATGAATTTTAAATGGGCTAAACCACTCATTTTTATCTTGTTTTTGAATTACAAAAATATCGTACGCATAGGTAGTGGTATCTGACATTTTAAGATAGTTTGCCAGCAAATTTTTACCATTTTTAGCTACTTTAGGAAAATCTGCCCAATTGACAAACCAATCGGTTCCGGAAGTAATTTTTATAGGAGCCAACCAGGTATCCTCAACATATTCTGAAAAAAATAGGCTAGTTATTGAATCCTTTGTAGTGACCCAAGACAGAAAGAGATGATCTTTGTCTAAAAACAAATAGGGAAGCGAACTTCCTTTTTCTGAAGGAAATGAAATAGAACTTAATGAAGTTGTTTCTTCATCATTAATTTGAATGCTTTCTTTTTTGTTTTTACAAGAAAGAAAAAGAGCAACTAAACAAATAGAAATAGAAACTTTTACAAATATGTTCATTTAATAAAATTAATAATTAAACTTAGTCTTTTATACAGGTACTGCGTATAAATCAAAATCTGCCGCTTCAGTAATTATTACCCGAGCAAAATCTCCAGTTTTTACATAGTATTTTGCAGCGTCGATAAGCACTTCATTATCCACATCTGGCGAGTCAAACTCTGTTCTTCCCACAAAATAAGCACCTTCTTTTCGGTCAATAACCACTTTAAATTCCTTACCAATTTTTTCCTGGTTCAATTCCCATGAAATCTGGGATTGTAATTCCATTATCTCGTTGGCACGTTCCTGTTTTACATCTTCCGGCACATCGTCTTCCAGGTTGTAAGCGTGGGTGTTTTCTTCGTGTGAATAGGTAAAACATCCCAGACGCTCAAAACGCATCTCAGCAACCCAGTTTTTTAGTGTTTGGAAATCTTCTTCTGTTTCCCCGGGATAGCCCACAATTAAAGTGGTTCGGATAGCCATTTCGGGAACTGCTGCCCGGAAGTCTTGTAATAATTTTGTGGTTTTGGCGTGCGTGGTTCCACGACGCATGGATTTTAATATGCTGTCTGAAATGTGTTGTAACGGAATATCGATATAATTGCAAATTTTAGGTTCATTGCGCATTATTTCAAGCACATCCATAGGAAAACCGGTAGGAAATGCATAATGCAAACGAATCCATTCAATACCTTCTACTTCAACTAATGCTTGAAGTAATTCGGCGAGGTTTCTTTTTTTATAGATGTCTAAGCCGTAATAGGTTAAATCTTGTGCGATAAGAATCAATTCTTTCACTCCTTTTGTTGCAAGTTTCTCTGCTTCTAAAACCAAATCTTCTATGGGTGTACTTCGGTGCTTTCCACGCATAATGGGAATCGCACAAAAGGAACACGGGCGGTCGCAACCTTCGGCTATTTTTAAGTAGGCGTAATTTTTAGGTGTTGTGGTTAAACGTTCGCCTATAAGTTCGTGTTTATAATCCGCCCCAAGTGCTTTTAAAAGGCCTGGGAGTTCAGTTGTTCCAAAATACTGATCTACCAAAGGGATTTCCTTTTGCAAATCGGGCTTGTACCGTTCAGAAAGGCATCCGGTAACAAACACTTTATCGATAAGACCGTCTTCTTTTTTTTGAACGTATTCTAAAATAGTATTGATACTTTCCTCTTTTGCATTTGCAATAAAACCGCAGGTATTAATCACGACGATATTTCCTTCTTCCTCGTGAACCACTTCTTTATTGTTGGCACGTAATTGACCCATCAATATTTCTGAATCGTACACATTTTTAGAACAGCCAAGAGTGACTACATTGATTTTATTTTTTTTTAGGGATTTTGTTCTCATACGTTACTTAACCCTTCTTGGGTTTTAAATCCTAGAAGGGTTATATTATTTAAAATTTTTAAAAGTAATTGCAAAGATACAATCTAAATCAAACCTTTTGTATATTTAATCGTCCTAATAAAAAAACCTTAGTATGCGAACTCCAATTATTCTATTTATTTTGAGCGTTAATTTAATAGCTTGTTCCGGACAAGCCGATGAAACAAGTATTAACTCAAACACGATGTATTTTCCACCACTTTCTGGAAATGAATGGGGAACCACAAGCGTGGAAGAATTAGGATGGAATACTAATGCGACGCAACCTCTTTTAGATTTTCTTTCGGAAAAAAACACCAAAGCATTTATACTTTTGAAAAATGGTAAAATTGTAATAGAAAACTATTTTCAAGGGACAACCATTTCTACCAACCTTCCTTGGAATTCAGCGGGCAAAACACTTACTGCTTTTACTATCGGACTAGCACAGCAAGAAGGGTTGTTAAATATAAACCAAGCTGTAAGTACACATTTAGGAAGCGGATGGACCAGTTTAATCCCAGAGCAAGAAAATCAAATTACTATTAAAAACCAGCTTACGATGACCACGGGGTTGGATTATTCAGTTCCAGATATATATTGCACCGATCCTTCTTGTTTGCAATTTTTAAATAGCCCCGGTGATATGTGGTATTATCACAATGCGCCTTATACTTTACTTACTAATGTGCTGGATGCAGTTAGTCCTAACAGTTTTACAGATTTTTTCAATATAAAATTGCGCAATCCAATAGGAATGCAAGGCGCATGGATACCAATAGGCTATAATAAGATTTATTTTAGTACAGCCAGAAGTATGGCTCGTTTTGGTTTGTTGATATTAAATCGCGGAAAATGGAACTCAGAATTTTTATTGACAGATACCATTTATTTTACACAAATGACAACCACCTCTCAGGATCTTAATGAAGCTTATGGATATTTGTGGTGGCTGAATGGCAAAGAAACCATTCGTATCCCGGGGTCTGAAATGGTATTTTTTGAGAAAATGATTCCCTCTGCGCCAGATGATTTGATTGCAGGGCTAGGCGCAAATGACCAAAAAGTCTATGTTGTCCCAAGTAAAGGTCTTGTAGTCATAAGAATGGGAGGTGATGCAGGGGAAGTACTGTTAGGCCCATCCAGTTTTGATGATTTGCTATGGCAAAAAGTCGAGGCTTTGTGGGAATAGAAACTAAGTGATTACTTCTTCATTATAAAATTTATTACTTAAAAAAAGAATCCACAAACTCATATTTATTAAAGACCTGCAAATCTTCCAGACCTTCACCCACTCCAATATATTTTACAGGGATTTTAAATTGGTCACTAATTCCTATCACAACCCCACCTTTTGCGGTGCCGTCGAGTTTAGTGACTGCAAGTGCGGTAACTTCAGTAGCAGCAGTAAATTGTTTTGCCTGTTCAAATGCGTTTTGCCCTGTCGAACCATCGAGTACCAGAAGAACTTCGTGAGGTGCATCTGGCACCACCTTTTGCATCACACGTTTTACTTTAGTAAGTTCGTTCATCAAGTTTACTTTGTTGTGCAAACGTCCCGCAGTATCAATTATAACAATATCGGCATTTTGTTTTACGGCACTTTCCAAAGTATCAAAAGCAACCGATGCAGGATCACTACCCATACTTTGTTTTACCAATGGCACACCTGTTCTGTCTGCCCATATCTGTAACTGGTCAATGGCGGCAGCGCGAAAAGTGTCTGCAGCACCAAGGATTACCGATTTACCTGTATTTTTGAATTGATGTGCTAACTTACCTATGGTCGTTGTTTTTCCAACACCATTTACCCCAACCACCATAATGACATATGGTTTTTTATCAGCAGGAACTGAAAACTCTGTAGCCTCGCCGGAATTGGTTTCTGACAAAAGTCCGGCGATTTCTTCCCTTAAAATTTCATTTAGTTCAGCAGTGCCTAAATATTTGTCTTTAGAGACACGAGCTTCAATGCGATCAATAATCTTCAACGTAGTATTTACGCCCACGTCAGAAGAAACCAAAATTTCTTCCAGATTATCGAGTACATCGTCGTCTACTTTAGATTTTCCTGCAACGGCTTTACCTAGTTTGCCCAGGAAGGTGATTTTGGTTTTTTCTAATCCTTTATCTAAAGTTTCCTTTTTTTCGGAAGAAAATATTTTTTTAAAAAAGCTCATGGGCTTGGTGATTATTAGTTATCCTTTATTCGGAGCCGTAATATATTACGGCTTTTCTTTATACCATATTTTTATTTGGAGCTGTAATATATTATAGCTTTCTCTGGTGCAAATATACACAAAAAGGAAAAGCCGTCTTACCAACAGGCAGACGGCTTAATGCTATTTTACAAATTGCTTATTTTTGTTTGCTCATCCACTCATTAACAAGTTCAGGAGTGGTGATTGTTTCAACAAAAGTGTATGCCCCAGTTTTAGGAGATCTTACCATTTTTATTGCTTTTGTTAAACGTTTAGATCCTGTTTGTATGGTACCTACTGATTTCTTTGCCATGACTTAGATGTGTTTATTTGAAATTTATACAAAAGTAAAAATCTCTATTTATTTAATTTCTTTATGAACAGTCATTTTTTTAAGAATTGGATTGAATTTCTTCAATTCCATTCTATCTGGTGTGTTCTTTTTGTTTTTGGTTGTGATGTAACGAGAAGTTCCGTTCATTCCGGATTCTTTGTGCTCTGTACATTCTAAGATTACTTGGATTCTATTTCCTTTGCTTTTCTTTGCCATTTCTGTAAAAGTATTTAGACCGATTATTTAGTTAAATAACCATTTTCTCTTGCTTTTTTCAATGTCGCAGAGATGCCATTTTTATTAATTGTTTTTAAAGCAGAAGTAGATACACGCAGTGTAATCCACTTGTCTTCTTCAGGAATGTAAAACTTTTTCTTTAGCAAATTTATATTAAACTTGCGCTTCGTTTTATTCATTGCGTGAGATACGTTGTTTCCAACCATTGCTCTTTTACCAGTAAGTTCACAAACTCTTGACATTTCTTTTAACTTTATATAGTTATTTTAAAACAGGCTGCAAATTTAAAACAATTTTATCTGTTGCACAACAAATAAATATTAGTTTTTCAAAATTTCTTTTCTAAGCAGTATAAATGCCGCATTAACAGCACTTTTCATCACCTTACTTCTTTGATTTCCGAAATAAAACTTTTCTGAAAAAACGCCTTGAGGAGTTGCAATTCCTATAAAAACTGTTCCTATCTCTTCCATAGCATCTCCTTTTGTTGGTCCTGCAATACCTGTAGTAGAAACAGCATAATCAGATTCATAGCGTTTTTTTGCCCCTAGAGCCATAGCTTCAGCTACAGGTGCGCTTACAACGGTATAGGTATCAATCATTTCTTTAGGAACTCCTAAGAGTTTCGTTTTTGTGTCGGTGGCATAGGTTACAAAACCACCTCTAAAGTAGGCTGAAGCACCTTCCATTGACGTTATTTGTTTTGCCATTTGACCTCCTGTACAACTTTCGGCAAGGCTTAGAGTTTTCTTTTGTTTTACTAGCATTTTTGCTATAACTTCTTCTATGGAATTTTCATTATCATAGCCTACAATAAAATTTCCTATTAATTGTTCTAATCCAACAACCTGTTGGTTTATGGCTGCGTGGAGTGCATTTTCATTACTGCCTTTTGTAGAGAGACGCAACCGAACTCTTCCTAAAGAAGGTAAATAGGCCAATTTTATTTCAGCTGGTAATGCATTTTCCCAATCTGCAATGATTTCGGCTATAGCACTTTCACCCATTCCTGTGGTTAGTATTGTTTTGTGTACGATAAACGGTCTGTGAAATCTTTTTTGAAGCCTAGGCAATACTTCATTTTGCATTAATCCTTTCATTTCAAAAGGAACTCCAGGCAGGGAAATAAAAACAGTATTGTCTTTTTCCATCCACATTCCGGGAGCAGTGCCAAAACTATTTTTTAAAGCTATTGCTTTTGAGGGTAAAAGGGCTTGTTGCTTATTTGATTCGTTTGGAATTCTTTTTACATGTTTTTCAAAAAGTTCGTTTACATTGTTTAAAGCATCCTGATTTAAAACTAAAATATCCTGAAAATAGTCGCAAAAAGTGTGTTTGGTTATGTCGTCTTTAGTGGGTCCTAAACCACCGGTTATTAAAACTACATCTGCACGATTTTTTGCGTTTTCAAAGGATTCTAAAATAGGCTTTTTTTTATCTTGAACAGAGGTAATCTGAACAACCTGAATTCCTATTTTGTTGAGCTCTGAGGCAATATATGCGGAATTTGTATCGACGATTTGACCTATAAGAATTTCATCACCTATGGTAATAATTTCTGCACGCATTAAAGATGAAAGTCGGTTTTAAGTTCGGTAAAAACTTGATTTAAAATAGATTCTATTTTTTGAATGTGTGGTTCTGCTGCAGATTTATTTTTTGTGGTGTTAGTCCACGACTCTATTGCTGTTACATCTTTTGTAAGGTTCAATCCTAGCATTTCTAAATTTGGTTTCATTTTATGAGCAAACTGATAAGCTAATGGTTTGTTGTTATTTTCGATGGCTTGCGCTAAAGCTTTTAGGTCTGGTGGAATTTCATCTAGAAAGGTTTTTGCTATAACGGCAATGAATTCTTCATCACCTCCTGCTATTTCATTCAAACTTTCAAAGGAATATGCTTTTTCCATAATTATTTTACTTTTATTGAGAAGAGTTGCTTGTTTTCAATATATCCTTCCAGATGGTCATTAGGGTTAACTTTAGCAACACCTGAAGGAGTACCGGTAAAGATAATATCTCCTATCTTTAATGTAAAATATTTTGAAACATATTCGATTAAAGCATCAATTTTCCACAACATCAGTGAAGTATTACCCTTTTGTACAACTTTTTTATTGTTTTCTAAATGGAAATTAATGTTGTTGAGATCCTTAAAATCAGATTTAGGAAGAAAGTCGCCAATAACTGCCGCACCATCAAATGCTTTTGCTTTTTCCCATGGCAATCCTTTTTCTTTTAGTTTAGACTGCAAATCTCTTGCCGTAAAGTCTATTCCCAAGCCTATTTCATCATAATACTTATGTGCAAACTTCTTATCTATATGTTTACCCACTTTGTTGATTCTAACCAAAACCTCCACTTCATGATGCACATCCTGTGAAAACTCAGGAATAAAAAATGGTTGTTTTTTTAGAAGGATTGCCGTATCGGGTTTCATGAAAATTACCGGATCTGTAGGCCTTTCGTTTTCTAATTCTTCAATGTGAGCGGTATAATTTCTACCTATACAAATAAGTTTCATATATTGAATTTCAGGGTTAAGAATGGATTGGATATTTTATTCTCTTATAAACTTTTGGAAGATTAATCTAATTTATTATTTAATTTTCTTAATTTGATACCGGTGAGGATTTTTTTAGTGTATAGAGGAAAATCGGCATTGAGCAACCACCCAAAATATCCGGGTTCTTTTTCTAATATATCTTCTACCTTGCTTCCTCTGTGTTTCCCAAATGCAAAAATTTCGTTGTCGTTTTTATCATACCCAATATAACCGGCAAAGTCTGCAAATTTTTTATGTTCACTAAATTGTGCTAAAAATTTGGTGTTGTTTTCCAGCTCTTCATATCTTTTTATTTGGGCTTTAAGTACTTCATAAGTAGCATTTGTATCTGCTTCTGCGCTATGGGCATTATTCAAATCAGCATCGCAATAAAATTTATAAGCCGCTTCTAAAGTGCGTTTTTCCATTTTGTGAAAAATGGTTTGCACATCTACAGACAATGTATTTTTAAAGTCCACATCAATACCTGCCCTCAATAGTTCCTCTGCCAGCAACGGAATATCAAACCGATTGGAATTAAAACCACCAAGATCTGCGTCTTTAATTAAAGCATATATTTTTGACGCTAATTCTTTAAATGTTGGTTCGTTTGCAACCATGTCATCTGTAATTCCGTGAATAGAAGTAACAAAAGGAGGTATAGACATTTGAGGATTTACCCTCCAAGTAAAACTTTCTTTGTTTCCGTTGGGAAAAACTTTTAATATGGAAATTTCAACAATTCTATCTGTAGCAATGTTTGTTCCGGTGGTTTCTAAATCAAAAAAGCAAATTGGTTTGTCTAGTTTTAATTCCATTTTAACGTTGTTTTTACAAAAATACCATTTATCTATGAGTTGTTCCTCTGTTTTTTGTTAATTTGATTTATGTTGTAGTACTTATATTTGGTTTTATATCAAAAAATATTTATCCTTTAAATATTTGAAATTATAAGAAGCTATTAAAATTATTGGACAAAAAGAATTTAACTATAGAATCTTTTTAAAGGAAAAAATCCCGAGAGTGAGCATCCCGGGATTATAATATTAAAATCGTATGTAAATAATTTACATATCTAGATTTCTCTGTTAATATCAAACCCTTCCAAATAATCTGCTACTTGTTTTACAAATTGTCCGCCCATTGCTCCATTTACAACACGATGGTCATAGGAGTGTGATAAGAACATTTTGTAACGGATGCCAATAAAATCGCCTTCGGGAGTTTCAATAACTGCAGGTACTTTTCTAATTGCTCCTAATGCCAGTATTGCTACTTGTGGCTGGTTAATAATGGGAGTTCCCATAATACTTCCAAAGGTTCCTACATTGGTGACCGTATAGGTGCCGTCTTGGGTGTCGTCAGGTCTTAGTTTTCCGGTTCTTGCTCTGTTAGCAAGATCGTTTACTGCTTTTGACATGCCAATTAGGTTAAGTTGATCGGCGTTTTTAATAACCGGTACAATTAAATTGCCATCGGCTAATGCGGCTGCCATACCTAAATTTATATTTTTTCTTTTTATAATTTTATCGCCGTCCACAGAAATATTAATCATTGGAAAGTCTTTGATGGCTTTTGCTACAGCTTCCATAAAAATTGGTGTAAAGGTCAAATTTTCACCTTCTCGTTTAGCAAAGGCTCCTTTCACTTTGTTTCTCCAATTCCAGATATTGGTGACATCAACCTCTATAAAGGATTGTACGTGTGCTGATGTCTGTGTACTCTGAATCATGTGATGCGCAATAATTTTGCCCATTCTAGTCATTTCTATTATTTCATCCCCTCCGTTAATGGATACAGGCACAGCACCTTTTACAGTTTGGGTTGTGGTTGTGGATTGAGGTTGATTTACTTTAGGAGTTTCTGTTTTAGAAGATCTGTTTTCCAAATACGATAGGATATCGTTTTTAGTTACACGCCCTTCCTTACCTGTTCCGGTTACTGTGTCTAATTCTTGTTGTGATATTCCTTCTTTTAAAGCGATGTTTTTTACTAAAGGCGAATAAAACCGATTAGAATCACTAGTGATTACAGGTTTAACAACATTTTCGTTTGATGTTATTGGTGATGCAACTGTTTCTAGTATTTTTTCTGTAGGAGCTTCTTCAGTAATACCATGGGTATCTGTTCCGGAAGGTATTTCGCCTTTGGTTTCAATAATGGCTATGGTTTGTCCAACTTGTATTACATCATCTACATTAAAAAGTTTTTCTATTAAAATTCCGTTTACTTCACTTGGCACCTCTGAATCTACTTTATCGGTTGCTATTTCTAGAACCGGTTCGTCTGTTTCTATGGTATCGCCTATTTCTTTTAACCAATTCGTTAATGTTGCTTCTGCAACACTTTCTCCCATTTTTGGTAATTTTAATTCAAATTTTGCCATAATATTTATAGAAAGTACTTTATTAATTGCGATTGCAAAATTAAATATTTTTTAACCATCAAAGGGTATTTTGAAGTAATAATTCTCTTTATTTACTAAATGGTCTGTTACTGTTTTTAGGATTTATTGAAGGAAAACACTTCTCCTTTGGCATTACTACTATCACTTCCTATGAGATATTTGCAGTTTATAGGCCTAATTCTAAAGGTGTTGCCTTTATTTTTAAGCTCTTGCATGGTTTTAAATATTTGACTATAAGAAATATAATTAGCATCAAAAATGAGTTGGGAATTATAAATACCCCCATCGGTAACTGAACTTTTAGATATAGATTTTAAAGAAACGCCGGTGGCATCTGATAATTGTTTTAAAAAACCTATATTATCACTTAATATATAGTAGGTTTCCGGTTGTACTTTTTCATGAATTACAGAATTTATTTTTAATATACTTCCTATCTTAGCAAAAGTAACTCCAAGAAAAACTAATGGTTTAAAAATGGAGTTCTTTTTAAAATGCTTGGTGTAAAAAATGCGCATTGCATTATAAAATTGATGAATGTATTTTCTGTCTTTATTTGTACTTTCGCCTTTGTAATGCAACACGGATGTTTCTCCAAAGTAGTAATTTACATAGCCTTTTTTGAGAAGTTTATAGGACAAATCAATGTCTTCACCATACATAAAATAATCTTCATCAAAACCGCCTACATCTAGATACCTTTCTTTTTTAAGAAGCATAAATGCTCCTACTAATATATCAACTTTACCATTTTGGTCTTCCTCGACTTGATTAGCATAATAACAATTTTTATTACTTTTCAAACCAAGAATTTTATAAAATGCAACCTTAGGTTTCGGGATATTCCTTTTACTTTCCGGAAGAAAATTTCCTGTACCGTCAATAAGTTTTGTACCGATTGCGCCAAAATCTGAATGTTCCTCGGCAAATTTTAAAATTTTAGTAAACGTTTCTTTAGCTACTGCAGTATCTGGATTTAAAATACAGATGTATTCGCCTTTTGCCAAAGCAACACCTTGGTTATTAGCTTTACTAAAACCCATATTTTTTGGATTTTGTATTACTGTTATCTTTGGAAATTTTTCAGAAAGCATGGCACAACTTCCGTCTTGCGAATGGTTATCGACCACAATTATTTCTGCCTCTAACCCTACGATGGCTTCTTGAACGCTTAGTATACATTGTCTTAAAAAAAAAGACACATTGTAGTTAAGAATAATTACAGATAATTTCATTTGTGTTTTTTTCGATAACTTAGATAGGGCAACTTTGTTTAATTTATATTTTCAACGAATTTTCAAAAGGTATTCTATTTAGGATACTTCTGCCTAGAGTTACCTCATCTGCAAATTCCAACTCATCGCCCACAGCTATGCCTCTTGCAATAGTTGTCGTAATAATTTTGTAAGTTTCAATTTGTTTAAAGATATAAAAATTTGTGGTATCGCCCTCCATAGTGGAACTTAATGCAAAAATTAATTCTTTCACCTTACCTGATTTCACTTTTTCAATTAGTGTAGGGATATTTAAATCATTAGGGCCGATGCCATCCATAGGCGATATTTTTCCGCCTAAAACATGATACAAACCTCTAAATTGGCTAGTGTTTTCAATAGCTAAAACATCTCTTATGTCTTCTACAACACATACAATTTCTTCATTTCTGTTTGGATTTGAACAAATTTCACAAACTTCAACATCGGAAATGTTGTGGCAGTTTTTGCAAAATTTTATTTCATTTCGCATTTTTTGTAAAGCCTCAGATAATTTTTGTGTTTGCTCTTGTGGTTGCCTCAACAAATGAAGTGCCAACCGCAATGAGGTACGCTTACCTATACCGGGAAGTTGTGAAATTTCATACACCACATTTTCCAAAAGCTTGGAAGAGAACTCCATAATTTAATTGAAATAAATTAATTGATAATAAATTTTTTAGTCGTGGATCCTATTTCATTGTTTATTCTTAAAAAATAAATTCCGGGGAAAAATTTAGAAATATCTATTGGATAATTGCCAGACAAAAGAACCTCCTTTTCAAAAAAGATAAGTTTTCCTAAATTATCAAAAATTCGAATATCTGAAAGGTAATTTTCATTCCAACGTATATTTATTAATTCATTAGCAGGTATGGGATACACAGAAAGCGATTGAAACAATGATGTTTCCGCTACATTTAAAACACCTTCATAAACAGGAGAAACCCAAAGTCCTCTGCCGTATGTACCTGCATAAATTTTATTTTCTACATCGTTAATTTCAAGTTCGTTTATAATTACATTTGGGAGGTTGTTATTGTACACTTGCCATTCTGTAAAGGTATTATCAATATAGTAAATACCATAATTCATACCTAAATACAACCCATCTTGGGCATTGTTTTGCCAAACCAGAGCGAGTGCTTGAAAATTAGGTAAATTATATAAATAGGATACCCAGGTTACCCCACCATCTTCCGTAATATATACTTTTTGAGTTCCATTTGTTGCAATTGCTACTTTATCAGGATTTGTAGGATGCACGGCTATAGAGTTTATATTGCCTGCAAAACCTGTTAATTGCTGCCAAGTGCCATTTCCTGTAGTAGTTCTAAATAATTGACTAGCTCTAGAAGCATACATTACATTGTTATTAGATGGCGCTATTTTTAAATGATCTAAATTTCCGGAAAAAGTTTGTGATATTGCTGTCCAAGACGACCCAGAATTTGCGGAGCGAAACACTTGATTATAGCCTACATAAACAGTATTTATTGAAATTGGATCCTGCTCAAAAGGAGATACCCAATTGCCTTGACCCGGTCCCGGCTCATTCAATCCAATTTGTGAAAGACCGCCATTAGAGCTTCTATATAACTGCCCAAATTGACTAGTGCCAAACATAATATTTGAATTTGTTTTATCAATAAAGGTTTCCATGCCATCAGCGCCAAGCCAATCTCTCCATCCTTCGGTAGAGGTATAAAAAGAAGTTCCATTATCCTGTGCTCCGCCCGAAACGATTACAGGGTTGGTTTGTGAAATTCCAATTTTATAAAATTGTCTTATTCCAAGTCCTGTAGTTATATCTGTATAATACGTACTGTTAACATTTGTGGTGTTTATGGCTTTAAAAATACCTCCATCGGTACCTGTATAAAGCGTGTTACCAAAAAACTGCATGATATCAACATCTGCGTGATTATAGCCAATATTATTAGATGCAGCTACATCCGGAATCCAGTGCGAAGTTGGCACAAAAGAAACGCCACCGTTAGAAGATTTCCAAGTATGAATTCCTGCAATATGCACTTCTTGAAAATCGTTTGGATTTACGGCGATGTCCATATCTCTTGGTGCCTGACCGCTAGTATCATCAGCCAATAAGCTATAGCCAAAATAATTATTTGTTCCGTGATCTAATTTTGTGAAAGTAGAGCCACTATCCAAGGAGGTATAAAATGCTCCAAAAATATTTCCATTTGCCTCTACAACATAAACAACATCCGGATTATTAGCAGAAACACCTATCATTTTAGCTCCCGTATTATCAAAACCTGAAATAGTAGTAAATGTAACGCCTCCATCGGTAGATTTATGAAACAGATTGCCTGAGGCATAAACGGTATTTACATCGCCTGGTTTAAATTCAATATCATATCCTCTATTGTCTGAAATAACATTTGTCCAAGAAATTCCGCCATCAGTAGATCTATACACCCCAACATTTTGACCACTAGCAAACATAATATTCACATTTGTGGGATGTATAACAATTTTATTGATTAAAAGCGCCCCTGCCGTACCAAGAAAATTCCAAGTGGCACCTGCATCGGTTGATTTGTATATTCTGCCATTTGTAGAACCAAAGAAATACGTGTTAGAATCGGTAGGGTCTATTGCTGTTGCATAGACAGAAAGATTAGAAAAGTAATCGGTTAAAGGTGTCCAGTTTTGACCACCATCTAAAGTTTTCCATACCCCTCCGGTTTCTGCACCCACAATAATATGATTTTCGTCAGTTTCGTTTATAGAAATACTTGTAATCCTTCCTACTCCGGGATTCCAACTTGATGTGGCATTCCAACTAACAGGACCCATTTCTTCCCAGTTATCGTTAAGCATAGCTCTGTTATTGGCATTGGTATTTAACTGTGCGTTAAAACGTTCTAATTCTTGGATATAGGTTTCAGAAAATGCAACATAGCCTTCTTCATTCATCATTCTGAGTGCTAAATACTCCCATCTTTTGTATTGTTTGTATCCTGATCCTTTGCCTTTTGGTCGGTCTTGAAAATAAGCCTCTGCACTTTGCTGCACCTCCTCCACTTTGAAAGTACCGGCATCTATCATCCATAAATATTCTTGTGAGTAAGATGTATTTGAAATAAAAAAAATGGTTATAAATACCCCTAGAGAAAGTACATAATTTTTCATATTGCAATAGTTTTGGTCAAAATTAATAAAATAAACCCCTTTAGTAAACTTTATTTGTAATTTTGTGCGCTAATTTAGCATTTATAATCTTATGCAATCCTATCAAATTCTACTTCTTATTTTTTGTTACTTTGGTGTTTTACTTTTAGTATCCTATTTCACGAACAAAGGAGGTAGTAATGCTGATTTTTTTAAAGCCGGCAAAAAATCACCTTGGTATTTAGTTGCCTTTGGAATGATAGGTGCATCTTTAAGCGGAGTAACATTTATTTCAGTTCCCGGATGGGTTGAGGCATCGCAGTTTAGCTACTTTCAGGTAGTTTTAGGATATACCGTTGGGTATGCTGTGATTGGCTTAGTTTTACTACCTCTTTATTACCGAATGAACTTAACCTCCATTTACACCTATCTGGAATCGCGTTTTGGTACTTTTTCTTATAAAACCGGTGCTAGTTTCTTTTTAATTTCTAGATTAATAGGATCTTCCTTCCGGCTATATCTTGTTGCAATCGTACTTCAAAATTTGATTTTTGATGCCATGGGAATTCCTTTTTGGGTGACTGTTACTATAACGATTATGCTGATTTGGTTATACACTTTTAAAAGTGGTATAAAAACCATTGTTTGGACAGATACCTTACAAACCCTGTTTATGTTAATTGCTTTAGGGGTGGCTATTTATTATGTTTCAACAGATTTGGGAATTGCACCAGCTAATTTGTTTGAATTTATTGGTAAAAGTGATTTTTCTAAGATGTTCTTTTTTGACGATTATAAAAGTGCCGATTTCTTTTGGAAGCAATTTATAAGTGGTGCTTTTATCGCTATAGTTATGACAGGTTTGGATCAGGATATGATGCAAAAAAACCTTACCTGCAGAAATTTAAGGGATGCACAAAAAAACATGTTTTGGTTTACTATTGTACTAACGGTTGTAAATTTTGTCTTTCTTACTTTAGGGCTATTACTTACTATTTATGCAAAACAAAATGGTGTTGAAGCACAAAAGGATTTATTGTTTCCAACCATAGCTACACAATCCGGTTTAGGTGTGGGAATTGCTATCTTTTTTGTTTTAGGGTTGATTGCTGCTGCATACTCCAGTGCAGATAGCGCTTTAACTGCCCTTACCACTTCTTTTAGTATCGATATTTTAGATATTGAAAAAAAATATGATGAGAAAAAACAAATTAGCGTGCGAAAACAAGTTCATATTGGCATTTCCATAGCACTAATTTTGGTGATCATAATTTTTAAATATATAATAGCCGATGAAAGTGTTATTGCTAAAGTATTTGTTTTTGCTGGATACACGTATGGACCCCTCTTAGGTTTATATGCTTTTGGACTTTTTACAAAATGGAATGTGGTGGATAAATGGGTACCTTTTATTGCCATTCTTTCTCCTCTCTTAACTTATTTTATCAGTGCAAATAGTAAGGAATGGATTGGTTTTGAATTTGGTTTTTTTGTATTAATTCTTAATGGCTTTCTAAGTTTTTTAGGCTTACTATTATCTTCTTCTTACTTAAAACTGATTCGTTCCTAGAAGTACTAGGGTGCAAGCAATTTCAAACTCAATTTGGTTTTCTTTTAAAAGCGTATAGAATTCCGGGTTTTCTGTGCCAGGATTAAAAATTACTCGCTTTGGTTTTAAAGAAAGGATGTAGTTGTAATATTCCTTTTGCCTTAGCGGATTCAAATATAAGGTAACTGTGTGTATATCCTTAAATGGAATTTTCTCATTTTCTATAACGATACCTGCTACTTCTCCGTTTTTTAATCCAACAGCCACTACCTCATGATTATGTTGCACTAACCTATTCATCGCTAAATAGGAATATCTGGAAGGGTTTGTACTTGCTCCAAGCACTAAAGTTTTTTTATTCATCTGTACTCCATATTAATAAATATTCGATGGTTTCACTAGATTAAAGAAGACAAAAATAGTACTCGTAAATTATAAAATACTGCATTAAATTCATAATGTAAAGTTAAAAATAAAAAACAAGTGTAACACTACTATTAAATAATCGTCATTAAAATACATAAATCCGCTTTACTACCTTAAATATGCGTTGATGGTTAGTGTTTATCTTTGTAGTAAAGTGTATAACCGGAGGAAAACCTCCGGTTATTTTTTATAAAAAATTTACATTTTAGTGTAACAATTATAATTTTCGGTAGTCTTAATAATATGCTTTGTGCCAAAATCATTATTGCATTCATCAAGCAAATAGGTATTGCAAGGTATTATTTATAACCGTTTAATCATTAAAATCAATCAAAAAATGAGAAAAATTTTCAACTTATCCATGCTAGCATTATTGCTTTGTATAAATCTGTATGCATCAGAAAAACCAAGTTTACTCTTTAAAACAACTATCTTTTCACTAACAGAAAATAAAGGCTCTATTCAAGGCATTGTCATTGACCTAAATTTAAATGAGCCGCTACCCTATGTTACAGTAACTGTAGAAAACAGTAATGGTGAAATTTTAACTGGTGGAATCACAAATGACAAAGGAGTTTTCAATATTAACAGTTTAGAGGATGGCAAATACATCATTAAAATTCAATACATAGGCTATAAGGCTTATGTGAAAGAAATTGATATTAACCGCGAAAATCAAACTATTGATCTGGGTACAATCGCTCTGGAAGAAGATATTACATCTCTTAATGAAGTTACTATAGTTGCAGAAGTTTCAACAATAGAACAACGCATAGACCGCAAAGTTATAAATGTAGGCAAAGATCTTATCACTTCCGGACCCACTGCTTCAGATATTATGAACAACCTTCCATCTGTGAGTGTGGATGAACAAAGTGGTGCATTGAGTTTTAGAGGAAATCAGAATGTTACGGTTATGGTGGACGGTAAAATATCAAGTGTTCCTGTAGCGCAGCTTCTTAAACAAATTCCTTCTAACGCTATAAAGCAAATAGAACTAATCACTAATCCTTCGGCAAAGTACAATCCTGAAGGAATGAGTGGTATCATTAATATTATACTTCACAAAAATATCACCATAGGCTTTAACGGAAGCTTAAATGTAGGTCTTGGTTATGAAGTTGAACCAAAATTTAACAGTTCCCTTAATATGAACTATAGAACAGGCAAATTTAATTTTTATGCTAATCTCAGTAACAACATTTCTAGACGTTATAATTTTGGAAGCATCTTAAGAATTGATGACAATATTAATCAAGAGTTTGATTTATTATTTAGAAATTATTCCCAATTGTACAAAGCAGGTGTTGATATGTACATCAATGACAAAAACACCATTTCATTTTTTACCAATCAAAATATATATAATGGTGAAATTTTTGGAGATACCTTCCTCTTAAATTTAGATAACCCTTTGTTAGATTTGCAACAAAATTTTAATGCTGAAGATGATAATTCCTCACAACAGTACAATGCATCCTACAAACTGCAGCTTGAGAAAGAGGACCATACACTAGAGTTAGAAGCAGATCACAACATTTATGAATCAGATGCCATGAATAGTAACACTTTTTCCGGCAATCTTATTCGTCCCAATTTTATAGAAAACACTAATGCTAATCGAGATCAAACCACTATAAACCTAGACTATGTTAACCCACTTTCTGAAACTGCAAAATTAGAAATGGGTTTAGAAACGAGATTGCTCAGCTCTGTTACTGATTATTTTTCGGATGCACGATCTCAAAATAGCCAAGGTGAATTTATACCTTCTACAACGATGTTTGATTTTACAAGAGACATTTATTCTGCCTATGCAACCTTTGGTAATAATTATAAAAAATGGACCTATCAAATGGGAATAAGGGCAGAAAATGTAACAGAAACAGGAATCGCAAAAGAAACCGATTTAAATACAAACACGGAAACTGAAGATAGGTTCAAAAACGACTACTTTCAACTTTATCCCTCGGCATTTATTACTTATTCTCCCACAGAAAACGGAACTTATCAATTAAGCTATAGCCGGCGAGTAGATAGACCCAGGGCAGACCAATTAAACCCGTTGCCTGAATGGAGTACACCACTAATCTCCCAATTTGGAAACCCCAATTTACAACCCCAATTTACCAATTCCATGGAAGCTAACTACACCAAAAAATTTAAAAAAGGAAGCATTACTGCAGGGGTGTTTTACAGAGTAATTCAAGATGAAATCAACCAATACATATTTATTGATAGGGATGATTTAAATCGTTTGATAATGAGTTCTGATAATTTTGACAATTCAACAGCTTACGGAATAGAAGCATCTGCAAGTATAAAACCTACTAATTGGTGGAGTATAAACGCCAGTTTTGATGTGTTTTCAAGAACACAAAAAAGTATTGCAGAACGTTTAACAGCACCAACTAATGTGGCAACCGTAGAGGATATCGTAAGAGAAACCGTTACTGTTGACAATGTAGCTTTTAACGGCCGACTTTTTAACAACTTTAAGGTAAGTGAAAAACTATCCTTTTCAGCATTCGGTCTATACCGGGGTCCACAAGACGGCATTCAATTCAATTCAAAATCAATGGGAATGGTAAACTTAGGTATGCGCTACAACTTTATTGAAAACGGCACTTTTACATTTAACGTAAACGATATATTTGACACGATGAAAGCCCGTTTTGAAAGTGATAGGCCATTTAAACAAGCAGGAAATTGGAACTGGGAAAGTCAAACTGTATTTGTAGGTATTAATTATAGCTTTGGCGGAAATAAATACCGTGCATTATCCAGAAAAGAAAGAGATGCAAACGAAGCAGAAAGCGGTGGCGGTTTCTTTTAACTTACAGAAAGATTGTTTTCTTATAACATTAAATTTTATATTTTAGCAACCTAAAAATATATGGATTGGTTTTATTTCCAATCCATATATTTTTTAATGAAATTAAATTTTCATAGCTAAAATAACTTGTATGGCAACTGAAGAAAGAGTATCCCCCAAAGCAAAAAATTCATCTCAAAAGAAAAACCTATTTACCCGTTTTCTAGATTTTGTAGAATGGATGGGAAATTTACTTCCTCATCCAGTTACACTTTTTGCGCTATTTGCTCTAGGGGTCATCGTACTTAGCGGAATTGCAGAATGGTTAGGTTGGAGTGCCATAGACCCAAGACCACTTGGAGCAGCAGGAAGAGCAGCGGGTGGTATTATTGAACCAGTCAGCTTAATGAATGGTGAAGGTTTAAGAAGAATAGTTTCCAATTTAGTTAGTAATTTTACAAATTTTGCTCCTTTAGGTGTTGTGCTTGTTGCACTACTTGGTGTTGGTGTAGCAGAAAGATCCGGTTTAATAAGTGCTTGTATTAGAGGTTTAGTTTTAAAAGCCGCTTCTTTTAAACCTATTTCCCCTAGAAAGGGTTTCTTCGCATTTCTATTAAGACCTATCAACTTTATTTTAAATCCAAAAAATCTAGTAACTATTGCCATTTGTTTTGCTGCAGTAATTTCAAATACTGCATCTGAAATGGGTTACGTGGTGTTGGTACCACTTGCTGCAGTTATCTTTTATTCAATGGGGAGGCATCCTCTTGCTGGATTAGCTTGTGCTTTTGCTTGTGTTTCAGGAGGATATAGTGCCAATATTTTGATAGGAACAATTGACCCACTTCTTGCAGGTTTAACTCAAGAAGCCGCAAACATTATTGATCCTGAATATCAAGTGCACGCCGCCGTAAATTACTACTTTATGTTTGTTAGCACCTTTATGATTACTATTTTAGGTACGTTTGTCACCCTCCGCATTGTAGAGCCTAAACTTGGAGTTTATAATCCAAAAGAAGCCTCTGAATACCTTTCAGACCAATCTAGCATGAATCCTTTATCCAAGTTAGAAATAAAAGGCTTGAAAATTACAGGTATTGCTGTATTACTAATCATTGGTTTATTGGCCCTTACTATTGTGCCAGAAAATGGAATTTTACGAAATCAAGAAACCGGAGAAGTTTTAAACTCCCCTTTTTTTAGAGGAATTGTGGCATTTATATTTGTGTTTTTTCTAATTCCCGGTTTTGTTTATGGAAAAATTACCGGGAGTATGAAAAGTGACAAAGGCGTTATTGATGGCATGGCAAATGCTATGTCCACGCTTGGCCTTTATATTGTAATTGTATTTTTTGCAGCACAATTTGTGGCTTATTTTGGCTGGAGTAATTTAGGTCAAATTTTTGCTGTAAAAGGAGCAGAATTTTTAACCCATACAGGACTTACAGGACCAGGTGTTTTTATAGGTTTTATTGCAGTTTCGGCAATGGTAAATTTAATGCTTGGTTCGGCATCTGCTCAATGGGCAGTTACAGCACCCATTTTTGTGCCTATGCTAATGTTAGTAGGCTATAGTCCTGAAGTAATTCAAGCAGCGTATCGCATAGGCGATTCTGTGACAAACATTATTACTCCAATGATGAGCTATTTTGGTTTGATACTTGCTTTTGCAGCTAAATATGTCAAAAATATAGGCATTGGCACTATTATAAGCATGATGCTACCTTATAGTATTCTATTCTATATCGGTTGGGTAATACTATTCTTTTTGTGGGTTTTTGGATTAGAATTACCTGTAGGTCCCGGATCTCCAACTTATTATTTGATGGATAAATAAACGTTTTTCTACGTAGAGTAGCTTTTTACCTATGTTTTGACAAAATAATTTTATTTAACTCCTTTACTTATATATAATTTTAAGCACCTTTGCATTCCTAAATTAAAAATTTTATGAAAACTATTTGGCTTTTATTTGCTTTTTTTCTGGTCTTATTTTCTTGTACAAAAACTGAAAACAACACAGAAATAACAGGAAATGTAAAGGGATTGAAAAAAGGAACCCTTTATCTTCAACAAATTATTGATACAACCACAGTAACCATTGACTCTATACCAATAAAAGGAAATGGTGAATTTGCTTTTTCTTTACAATTAGAAATTCCGGAGGTACTGTATTTATTTTTAAGAAAAACAGAAGGGATTGAAATTTCAGATAGGCTTGCTATTTTTGCAGAACCCGGAAAAATAGGTGTGCAAACAAGTCTAAAAAACTTTGAAAATGATGCAACCATTACAGGATCTGTAAACCATCAAAAATTAGTGGAATACCGAAAGTTGATGCAGCGCTTTAACGATAAAAATTTAGATCTTATTAAAGAAAAATTTGAAAATCAGCAATCCAATAATGAAGAAAGGTTTTCTGATATTAACCAGCAAATGGATTTGTTAGTGAAAAATAAATATCTTTCCACCATAAATTTTGCTTTAAACAATAAGGATTATGAAATTGCTCCTTACTTAGCTATTTCTGAAATATTTGATGCTAATATAAAATATTTAGACACCATTTATACGTCACTTTCTGCCGAAGTTAAAGTATCTACTTATGGAAAGGAATTGGAAAAATTTATTTTAGAAAGAAAAAAATCAGAAATGGTACGGGAATAAAAAATTTGTGTAAATGAAAAAACCTTGATAAATCAAGGTTTTTTTTTGATTATAAATTATTGATTTTTTCAATAAGTGCTCTGCCTTTTGTTTCTAATTCAGCGCTCACACTTTTAAAATGTTTCTTTCTATTATCCACGTCTTTCTTGTTGATTTTTTCGATTAATTCATCAAAAACAAAAATTGCATCATCAATAATTGCTTGCGATTTTTTAGTTTCTTTTTCGGGATTAGTTAGCTCCCAAATATAAACTGCCTCAATAATATCACCTAAAACGTAGTTGACGTTTTTTTTTAAATCTTGTACACTTGCCATAAAATAAATATTTTGAGTGCAAAATTACTATTTTTATTGGTTTGGCGGCACAAATACTTCTAAAAGTTTAGCGTTAGTTGCTAAAATAGAAACCTTTGTACAAATAGCCGGAATTAAAACCGTTTCGCCTAATTGAATTATTTGAGAATTTGTATTTACACGTATTATTCCTTCTCCAGCCACACACATATACACCACGAAGGAATCTATAAGGCTAAGGTCTCTATCTATTTTACCGTGAACTTCTAGAAATGAGGTTTCAAAATAAGGCGATGCAATAAGTTTTTGAGGGTGATTAGTTACCCGATGATATTCTAATCTATACTCATTTGATACAGAAAAATCTATGGCATCTAATGCTAAGTCATTATGCAATTCTCTTAATTTACCATCAGAATCTGGTCTATTCCAGTCGTAAAGTCGATACGTAATGTCAGATGTTTGTTGAATTTCAGCAAGTAAAACTCCCGCTCCTATAGCATGTATTCTTCCCGGAGTAATATAAAATGCGTCACCTTCTTTTACTTTTTCGTAATGTAATAATTCCTCTAGAGTACCATTATCTAAATGTTGCTGATACATTTTCTCATTAAACTTCTCTTTAAATCCTATAATTAAATTGGCATTTTTATCGGCTTGAACAATGTACCACATTTCTGTTTTACCAAAGGAATTATGACGCGATTTTGCTAGGGTATCATTTGGGTGTAACTGAATTGACAACTTTTCTTTTGCATCAATAAATTTAAATAACAAAGGAAATTGATTTCCAAATTTTGCATATACTTGCTTTCCTAAAAAATCTTGTTTGAAAATTTCAATTAATTCATGGATACTTTTGCCAATAAACTCACCATTTGCAACAACAGATAAAGCGCCTTCTACTCCTGAAATTTCCCAACTTTCACCTACTTTACTTGAAAGAGATGCTTTTTTAAATAACCGCTTCAGTTTATTTCCTCCCCAAACTTTTTCTTTCATTATGGGTGTAAATTTTATTGGGCTACCAAACTTCATATTAAGAGTTTTCAGATTGTAATATTTTTAGTGCTTTTTGAATATGCTTTGAAGCATCCATGGAATTAAATATTAAAATTAATCTACCTTTTTTATTCACTACATAGGTTTCTCTTCCAGGAAGTAATCCTAAAAGATTTTTTTTTACACCAAATTTTCTACTTATTAATCCGTTTTTATCGGAAAGCAAAATAAAAGGCAAGTTATATTTTGATGCAAATTTAGCGTGAGAGGATTCCGTATCTGAACTAATGCCAATAACTGTTGCTCCTAAATCATTAAAATCTTCAAACTGATCTCTAAACTCACAAGCTTCTTTCACACAACCGGGGGTGAAGTTTTTTGGGTAAAAATAAATAACTAGGGCTTGTTTACCAATAATTTTTTTTATTTGAAAATCATTACCATTTTGATCTTTCAAGGTAAAATTCGGAATACTATCTCCAATTTGTAATTTCATTTACTTCCCGTTATAGGTTACAAAATTACGTGGTGTTTCATATAAAGTTATACTAATTTGGTATTTCAAATCTAATTTTGCTCGAAGTTTCTCCCAAATCACCACGGCAATATTTTCGACTGTAGGGTTCAAATTTTTAAATTCTGAAACTTCTAAATTCAAGTTTTTATGATCAAAAGGTTCTTCTATTTCTTCAAAAATAAGATCTTTTAAAATTTTTAAATCTATTACATATCCAGTTTCGGGGTCAATTTCACCAGTTATACCAACGATGAGTTCATAATTATGCCCATGAAAATTTGGATTACTGCATTTGCCAAATATTTGTAGATTCTTTTTGTCATCCCAATCCTTTCTATATAATCGGTGTGCAGCATTAAAATGTGCTTTTCTAAAAATAGTAATCGCCATAACTAAAGGTGTTGATAGAATTTATCAAATATAATTTTAAACCATTCGGTATATAAGGTTGGATTCTTATTGATGTCATTTTTCACTTCTTCAATGGGCATCCATTTCCAATCAGCAACTTCATTCGTATTAATATTTGGAATCCCATTATAATTTCCAACAAGAATGTGGTCAAACTCGTGTTCGGTTAAACCATTGTCAAATGGAGCTTTATAGATAAAGGAAATTGTTTCTTTCAAGTTTGCAGTAAAACCCATTTCTTCTTGAAGTCTGCGTCTGCCTGCTTCTAAGTTGCTTTCACCGTTTCGTTGGTGACTGCAACAAGTATTCGTCCAAAGCCCAGGGGAGTGGTATTTATCTAAGGCTCTTTTTTGCATCATTAATTCCTTGTTTTTATTGAAAATAAATACAGAAAATGCTCTATGAAGTAGCGCTTTTTCGTGAGCTTCAAGTTTAGGCATTAAGCCAATTTGTTCATCCCTATCGTTAACAAGGATGACAAGTTCTTCTGACATAGTTTTGCTTTTTTCTCAAAAATACGAAATAGGAATTAGTTTCTATAAAAAAAGCGTCCCGATTTTCAACGGGACGCTCATCAGTATAAATATAGTTAATTAATGTATTAATTTTTGATAATAAACATAGACCTTCTGTTAAGTTGATGCGCCTCCTCGGTACATTCAACACCATTACTACACTCATTAATTAATCTACCTTCACCATAACCTTTTGCTGTTAATCTATTTCTGGTAATTCCTTTACTAATTAACCATTCTAAGGTAGATTGTGCTCTGCGTTCAGAAAGTAACTCATTATAACTATCACTTCCTCTACTATCGGTATGTGATTCGATGTGTATAATCAACTCTGGATATTCGCGCAAGGCCGCTAGTATTTTAGCAAGTTCAATTGCAGCATCGGGACGGATATTATATCTATCAAAATCAAAATAGATAGGCTGTAAAGACAGTCGGCATCCTAAATCATTTGGAGGACAAGGATCGCTAGGTTTTAATTCCAAAGGTAAATTTATAGAAGAAGATTCCTTTGGTGTGCTTACAATTTTTTCGGTAGGCTCATATAAGTCTTTTGTTGCTCTTATGGTGTATTGTTTATCACAATCTAAATTAAAACTATATTTTGCATCTCTGTTAACAGTCATAGAATTTACCGGATTATTATCCTGATCCAAAACAACTACAAAAGATCCTGGAAGTAATGCTCCTGTATTTTCATCGGTCACTATTCCTGAAATTGTAATTTCACAAATTCTATTCACTCTATAAATATCATCGCCAACACTTCCACTGGCTCCATTTCTGTTTGAAGATAAAAATCCTAAGTTTTTTTCTTCATTAATTATGAATGCAAAATCATCTTTTCCACTATTAATTGGCGCGCCTAGAGTTTTTATTTCTGTTGGCAATCCTTGTTCGTTAAGTTGTGTAAAATAAATATCTAAACCTCCTAAACCTGCTCTTCCGTCTGTAGAAAAATACAATACATTATTACTGCTTATAAACGGGAAGTTTTCACGAGCTTCTGTATTAATTCCTAACCCTAAATTTACAGGTTTTCCATAGCTGTTGTCTCCTAAAATATCTACATACCATAAATCGGACTGCCCAATCGTACCTGGCATATCGGAAGAAAAATACAAACGTTTTTCATCACTGCTTAATGCAGGATGTGCCACAGAATAAGAGGCATTATTGAATGGTAATTCTTCCACGTTGGTCCAAACATTTTCACCTAACTTAATAGCCTTATACACTTTTAATCGTATGTTTTTATCTTTATCTTTTCCTTTTTTACCATCTATAAAATTGTTTCTAGTAAAATATACTGTACGCCCGTCTTTTGTGAATACAGGAGATGATTCATGAAACTTTGTGGTGATATCCCCCCCTAGTTTCTCCACATTAAATAGTTTTCCCTCTTCACTCATTTCTGCCATATATAGGTTTAAAAATGGCTGATTATTCCACTCATGAAGTCTTGGTTTACCATCTACAACCGTATCCATTGCCGATGCAAATACCAAATTATTCAAATAAAATGCAGGTCCAAAATCAGAATTTGAAGTGTTAATTTCTGCTTTTTCTACTACATATTTGTCTGATTTACTTTGAATGTTTGATAAATAATCCTGATTGTCTTTGTAGTTTTGAATTACTTGAGTCAACCCTCCAACGGCTGCAAATTGATCCATCAATTCATCTGAACGTTTATAATTTCCTTCACTCTTCAAACTTTGAGCAGCTCTAAAATAATATACAGGTTCGGTTTCTGAAGGAAAATCTTTAATTAATTCTTGATACCATGTAGATGCATTTTTATAGTCTGCATTAAAATAATAGGTATTGCCTAACTTTTTAAAGATTTCAGCTGAACGGTAACCATCAGCTACTACTTTTAAATAAATTTCTTGAGCATCTATATAGGCATATTGCTCATAGGCTTTTTCAGCTTTCATTAATTGTGTTTTTTGTGCAAATGTTATATTAGCACAGAAGACCATCAGAAAGATTAAACTAATTTTATATACTATTTTCATCATATTAAATTTTCAGTGTTAGAAGAATCTTGGTGATAAAATACGCTCTTTCTTTTTAAAGATTTCAAAACGCAAATAGACCTCATAGGAACCATCGGTATACTTAGACAAATCTGTTGTTTCTCTATCATACGCAAATCCAAGCATCAATTCATCAGTTACTTGAAATGCTACCATAGCACTTACTGCTGCACTCCATCTATAGGCAGCACCTAGTGTAAACTTTTCATAAAATAAAAAGTTTGCAGATGCATCTACTTGTAATGGTGATCCTGTTACAAGTTTTGTTAAAACGGCAGGTTTGAATTGCACATTTTCTGACAAATCAAAAACATAACCTGTTATGAAAAAGTAATGTAATCGCTCTCTACTTATAACACTTACATTTGCATTAGCTATATCTGCTTCATCAAAATAGGTTGATTCAATAAAATTAGGAACAGAAAGACCAGCATAAAACTTATTTGTATAATAATAGGCTCCTGCTCCAATTTGAGGTTTGAACTTATTGTCAATATTATTCTCAAATATATCCCCTGGATCTGCAATATTTAGTTTTGCAAAATCTACATTAAATAGGTTTGCTCCTGCTTTAATACCAAAAGCTAACTTTGCCTCTGCTGAAGTTTGAATGGTATAGGAGAAATCAATATTTGCATAGGTTTCTTCCACAATACCAATTTCATCACGAACTAAGGAAAATCCTAACCCTACATTTCCAAATCCTATAGGAGAATGTACTGCCAAAGTTCCTGTCTTAGGAGCTCCTTCAAGTCCCACCCACTGTGATCGGTATAATGCCCCTATACTTAACGCATCTCGTGATCCAGCGTATGCAGGGTTTACTACTTGCGTATTGTACATATATTGCGTGTACTGTGGATCTTGTTGGGCATTACTTGTATAGTAAGACCCTAATAAAATCATGGTGAATATTGCTATGTAACTTTTTTTCATTGCTTTATGATTTTAAAACCCAGCGGTGCAGCTTAGCACCGCGGAATTTATTTCTTTATCTGTTTAAGTATAAATAACCTGAATAAGAACTTTTACCTGGATTTTCATTTCCTGTAAATCTTAAGATGTAAAAATAAGTACCTGTTGGCAGTTCATCATTTTTCTTAACTGTTGTTCTTCCTTCAGAAACTCCTCTAAAGGCATTCTCTGCGTTGTTGTATCCATCTCTTTCGAAAACTAATACACCCCAACGATTGAATATTTGTACATTATTATTTGGATAATTTTCAATACCATCTATTCTGAAGAAATCATTAAGACCATCATTATTTGGTGTTACTCCATTATATATCTCAAATAATGCTCCTGCAACTTGTGGCAATATCACAATTGTTGGGTCATCTGGATTGCCGTTTCCATTACTATCAATGTTTGCTTGGTTATTTGGATCATCAGATAAATCTTCTATGATATTTCCATCAATATCCTCTCCTTTAACTGTTGCTTGATTAACTACCTGTCCTGCATCTAAATCTGCTTGAGTAATAACATATACCGCAGTAAAAGTAGTACTGTCAGACTCTCCTGGTGCCAAACTAGCAATTGGACCTCCTTGCACAGAAACTAATGGGTCTTGTATGGTTATGTTATAAAGCGTTACTGACCCTGTATTGTAAACAGTAAATGCGTAAGTAATTGTTTCACCAATTTGTGCGGAACCATTGCCATCATTATCATCAAATACTCCTACTTTTTCAAGAGCAATACCCATTTCTTGACATAGATCAACTATCGTAGGAATATCATTGTCAATAGCAGTACCAGAAATATCACTTACTGGTATTCCATCAGAATCTGTTGCTTCAACAAATGCTTGGTTTACAACTTCTCCTGCATCTATATCTTCTTGGGTAATTGTATAAGCAGCTGAATATATCCAAACTTCGGTTATATCTAAAATCCCGTCATTATTAGTATCACCACTTATATAATCAATAGGAACTATCGGATTTGGTGATTCAAACAATGGATCACTTAAGGCAATGTTACTTAACAATACATTCCCTTGGTTAGAGACACTAAACGTATAGGATATCATATCACCTACCGCTGCACAATCGCCTCCTCCATCAAAGACACCTGTTTTAACTATCGCTATCTGTGCCTCTTGGCATAGCTCAGTAATGGTTGGATCGTCGTTTTCTACGCTTGTTCCGGACAGATCACTTACCTGGGTTTGGTTTGGTGATAAGGCTGTGGCGGTCGCCTGGTTGCTTACTTGTCCTGCATCAATATCGTCTTGGGTTACGGCATAGGTCGCGGTGTAGCTCCATACTTCCGTGATATCTAAATTACCGTCGTTGTTGGTGTCACCGCCTACAAAGGTGATGGCCGATAGTCCTACTAATGGATCGGTTACATTGACATTGCTTAGGGTTACATTGCCGGTATTGCTTACGGTGAAGGTATAGGTGATTACATCGCCTACTGCGGTACAGTCACCACTGTCGATACTTGCGGTTTTAACTATCGCTATCTGTGCCTCTTGGCATAGCTCTACGATGGTTGGATCGTCGTTTTCTACGCTTGTTCCGGACAGATCACTTACTTCGTCTCCGTTAGGGTCTTCTGCTGTGGCAGTCGCCTGGTTGCTTACTTGTCCTGCATCAATATCGTCTTGGGTTACGGCATAGGTCGCGGTGTAGCTCCATACTTCCGTGATATCTAAATTACCGTCGTTGTTCGTGTCTCCTCCTACAAAGGTGATGGCCGATAGTCCTACTAATGGATCGGTTACGTTGACATTGCTTAGGGTTACATTGCCGGTATTGCTTACGGTGAAGGTATAGGTGATTACATCGCCTACTGCGGTACAGTCACCACTGTCAATACTTGCGGTTTTAACTATCGCTATCTGTGCCTCTTGGCATAGCTCTACGATGGTTGGATCGTCGTTTTCTACGCTTGTTCCGGACAGATCACTTACTTCGTCTCCGTTAGGGTCTTCTGCTGTGGCAGTCGCCTGGTTGCTTACTTGTCCTGCATCAATATCGTCTTGGGTTACGGCATAGGTCGCGGTGTAGCTCCATACTTCCGTGATATCTAAATTACCATCGTTGTTGGTGTCACCGCCTACAAAGGTGATGGCCGATAGTCCTACTAATGGATCGGTTACATTGACATTGCTTAGGGTTACATTGCCGGTATTGCTTACGGTGAAGGTATAGGTGATTACATCGCCTACTGCGGTACAGTCACCACTGTCGATACTTGCGGTTTTAACTATCGCTATCTGTGCCTCTT
>Ga0210012_1000377_pt1 | contig 53532 bp, 49 predicted proteins | sample CryGeymeta201504_FD_183974 | JGI IMG/M metagenome (GOLD analysis project Ga0210012, IMG submission 183974) | Groundwater microbial communities from Crystal Geyser aquifers in Utah, USA - Crystal Geyser metaG 2015-04 (SPAdes) (version 2) | ecosystem: Environmental > Aquatic > Deep subsurface >... | reverse complement strand
ATTATGGAATTAACGATGATGCCGATAAACAGCATTACTAAAAGAATTATGCTTCCACCAGTTACTGCCACCAGCTTACGATGACTAGACATAACCGTTTTGTATTTACGCATATTAATCTACCTTTAATATAAGTAAAGCGTTTGTTCTGCCTCATAATCGTATATCATATTTTAATAACATTTGTAACGTTAAGGAAGTTTCACGTTCACTTACTACTGTTGTTTCCAAGCAGTGAAAGACTGTTTATATCAACACAGCTAGCAATCAAAGAAGGTACCGTCCGCCATGTCGGACGGTACCTGTTGATTCTCATACCTAGCTTGCATATCGATCATAGAAAAACGTGCAAAGCGCAGAATTATTTCTAAGGCTCATACCCAGGGATGAACACCCATTTATCGCTTACAATCAGCCAGTTGCCATTTTCTTGCTCGAGTTCTATTATGTGCTGGCGAGCGTTGGCCGGTTCTGATACTATCGCGTTTTTAGTATTCTCGTATCTGGTCCGTGTCCATACGTCGACTACTGCTGTGGCTTGACTACCGTTTACAGATACACCCTTAAAATCCATCTTGGTAACAGCGCTATCGGCAACGACAATTCCGCTATCATCGCTCATCGTATTGTTCTTATCAATATACCCTTGCCTCTTTTTAAGCTCATTAGTCTTTGCGCTAAAATATTGAGGAAGTTTTTTCTGCTTAAATTCACTAGCCTTGCCTCGGTTTACATCCTTCACGGCGTCTAACTCTGCTTGCAGCGCATCCCCTATAACCTTTTTGATCGCTTCAATCTGGGTTTTATCTCCTGACCATCCCCTTTGTTTTGGATCATAGACAAGAGGATTTGGGTCATCTGGTACGACCGTATCTTTTCTGCCCTCGACCTGGAATGTTCCCATTCCTGGCTTAGTGACTGTAAATACCTTTTTGCTTCCTGCAGCTATACCTTCTTTAGGCCTACTTATAAAGAATAAGGAGGAACCTAGTATGGCAGCCAGGATAGCTAAGATACCGGCATATTTTAAAAGCCTCATTTCAACCTCCTAGTTCTAGTTTGAAGAATCGATGTGCATTATATCAATTTTGGTTGTCCAGCGGTTATCATTATATGGCCAGAGGTTCCAGATCGCATGGTACCGGTCAGTTGTATGTTGATCTACTAAGTCCCCATGATAACCGCTATTCGGATCGGTGCTTGAATATGCGACCTCCATCGAGGCATGATCCCACCATCCATCGCTTTGCCAGTCGTAGAATATAGCATCGCCATATGTAGCTATATTGCTGTTCGATTGTTGAGGGCTATATACGCCCCAATCATAACCGCCTGGGTAATCGTTTATCAAAAAGCTCCGCAGCGTATTAGCCCTTACCCAAGCCGTGGTATATTGCCATCCGCTTGATGATTTATAACAATACCATGGTAAACTACCACTCCATCTAAAAGGGTAGCCGCCACCCATACTGCCCGATTGCGTATGCATTGCTTGAGATACAAAGTTTGTGCAATCAGAAGAGAAGCTTGGATACGAGGAGTTTCTGGACGTTGCGTATACATCAGCGTAATACGCCGCTCCGGTACCGCTATACCCAAATGCAATACCTGCGCTTAGCATCGTACCCATAATTATGAGCATGCAGGTCAAGACCTTAGCAAGCCTGTACATTTTATCACCCTTTCCCTAATTTATTGACTTAATTGCTCGACGATAGAAAAACGATAAACATTCACATAGCACCCACCTCCTATCAGCCGGGGTATAGTTAAGCCTCTACTCTATAGCACGGGTAATATCCTAAGCGGGTAGCTTTTCCTCACCGCTGCCTTCTTTTTTCTTGAAGCAGATAATTCTGTTTAATACCCGGCTTGCTGCTAAAACAAAAACGCTCACCATGCTCACCATTTTGCGCTACTTTAGGTCTCAAGGCAGCTACTCGTGTAGACGTCAGTACTTCTACTTACTGGTAATACATACATCTTAGCTTCATATAGTAAGTATATATTAGCAGGCATGTATATGATATAACAGTAAGTTATTACCATTGTACGGTCGTAGTATCAGTGAATCGATATCTTAACCTGGAAAAGTACTCCAGAATATTTTTTGTCAGTTTTCTACTGTTTCTTCATCTATCGCTTCCTTTTCTTAAATTGATCTCACTATCATAAAGTTGATAGGCTGGCTCGTAACATGGAAGACCACGTTGCTATTAAAGCAATTCTGAAGCGCTCTGATGCATCTTTAATCTCTATTGTTTGAATATGCGAGACACGGCCTCTGGCCAGCTTGTGGAAGGCACACATGCCTTCATGGCCGAGTTTTACTCAGCTAATCTTTCCATTTTTACTTGACCAGCCCAAGAACTATCTGGTGGAGAATAGGGAATTCGAACCATCCCATACGAAATGATTCAAGGGAGCCTACAATAAGGTAATTTGGCGCACGTGCACCAACAGCTTTGTGATATATTGCTAGTGTGAGAGTTTGTCACTTGAGACCCTTTCGAGGGTCTTTTTTATTGCGAGGATGCCGTCCTGACTTCCGCAATGCAGCACCCTATTTTTTGTAGATGATATCGTAAAGTGTCTGTTGATCTTCGGTCATTTTAAGAAGCGTTGTTTGTTTTCTCTGTGAATGCGGGAGAATGTATTCTATCTCATACATATTTTGAGTCAGCTCAGCAGCTCGTTTTGGGCTAAAGCCGGCTTTGTGTTTGTAAAGCAGCCGCTCTAATTCTTTGTAGATCGTGTAAGCCACAAAGCAGATTGAGATGTGGGCTTCAATGCGCTGTCTTAGGTAATGATGGATAGGGCGGATCTTGAGATCGGTTTTTGATATCCTAAACGCTTTTTCTATCTGCCAGAGGTGTTTATAGTTTTCAGCGATCTTTTGTGGCGCAAGCTTCGTGTTGGTAATATATCCCTTTAACCCGTCGAAGTGCTCATCTTCTTTTATTTTGTCCTCATCTATTTCAACGGTCATGCTTGGCTTTAACGCTAAGAACTTATTGTAGCCCCGGTTGTTGATGCTCTCCTTGGTCAATCTACCGTTTTTAACACGCTCTTTGAGTTTCCTTAGGCCTCGCTCGCGGTTGAAAGTTGAAAGCATCTTTTCTTTGGCGCTTATCTGAATAAGTGACGATGAGGCGGGTACCGTCAGACTTTTTAATCGTAATATAATCACCATCTTTTATCTCTTTGGTTTGCTCCAGGATTTTGTTTTTAATGCCATGAGTTTCGTTTTTTATCCTAGCGCCGATGATGAACTCATAGTTTTCTTGGCAGAGGTTCTGGAGGTTCTTCTTTGAAAGCAGGGCGGCATCGGCAATTACTATCGGCTTTTTGAAACCGTACTTTGCCTGGATGCCTTGGAGCACCGGTAAAAGAGTGTGACCTTCGAAGGTATTGCCTTCAAAAATGTCGTAGCCAATAGGATACCCCTGCTCTCCTACCAGAAGTCCCAGCATAATCTGAGGATTTTGAAATTTGCCGTCTTTGGAAAAACCGATCTTTCTTAAGTCGTCTTCGTCCTCGGCTTCAAAGTAGAGGGTAGTCATGTCATAGAAGACGACCGAGATATTCTTTAACTGTCTTTTGGTGTATTCAAACGCTATTCTTTCTACTGTTTCTTTATGGGTGCTCGCCAGTTTATCTAAAAACCGGCAGATCGCGTCCACGCTTATCTTTATTCCCCGGTAGCGGTACAGATAATCGACTGTTTTAAGCTTGCTGGTTGGATAGACGAGCCTGGCGATGGTGATGTGGCGGAAGAAGTTCATCATCTACTTTATTAAAGCCGATCCGGTCAAACAGTGTGCCAAAGATGAGTTCAGGGCCGATGGTGCGAATATTATTGTTGCTAAGACCTTGGCAGAAGTTTTCTATTGCTTGCTCGGTCTCAGTTTTAACTGTAAAAAGTCGGGGTTGATTGTCATCTGCCTTGTTAATAATCGATGTACCCAGTTGAACCAGGCGTTCTATTTCATCAATATCTCGACTTGCGCCAAGTGTTTTGATGACCCGATAGGTTCCACCCGTCTTATCGATAATTTGGATGCTTGTTGAACCGCTTTTGTTCTTCTTCTTTCGCACAAACATGCTTTATTTTAGCAACGGGACACCCATTTTACCATTTCTATTTTGCTTTATCCCAGCTAAATGGTGGTGTGGTTACTCTGTTTTTTGGGTAGTGCGGAAGTCAGGGGGATCGAATAATATTTTTACCGATAGCCCGCTCGCCCCGGATAATACGTAGCGTGCGATGTCGAATGCGTAACCGATTTTGCGTAGGTAATACCGTGCCGTTTCAGCTCGACGCTCTTTTTGTCGCGAATTATCCGCTTCACTTCGCATTGTACCCTGACTTCGATATTGAACCGATCGCGCATCCCCTCGGGTGTCTGCACAAGCAGGCTGTCGCGCTCTTTTATAACCTTTCCTATGTAATAAGGAAGACCGCAGTTCGCAAATGAAATATGCTCGTCCTTCTCAAAAAGGATGATCTCGGCATCCTCATCCAATCTGCGAAGCCGTGCGGCCGCGCTGGCCCCACCTGCAACCCCTCCTACTATTAGTACCTTCCGTGACATTGTTAAACCTCCGCTATTTACATCCACACTTTATCGAGCGGCTTACACGTCCTACACTAAACGCTAAACACCAGACCATACATGTAGCGGCTGGGCGCGAATTTCTTCTTGAACGCGCATCCTCTGTCTTTAAAAAACTTGATAACGTCTTTTTCCGGAATCCGCTCGCTCATGGGCGGACCCATCTCTCCTTGAACATCGCTCCAGTCAACGACGACTATTTGATGGAAAGGTTTGGAAATTCGTCGAATTTCCATCAAGAAGCTGCTCGGATCATCCAGCTCATGAAATACCGCCACCATAAATGAAACATCGATTGTGCGGCTTTCGATAGGAAATTTGTTTTCTTCTGATTGCAGGGCCAAAATGTTATCGATGCCTGCGGCCTTCTCTTTAAGAACCTCGAGTGCTTTTGGATTGATATCGACAGCGTAAACGGTGCCGTGTCCATCGAGATGTTTTGCAAGCGGGACGCTTAAGTAACCGGTCCCGCAGCCTAAATCGGCTACTGCAAGGCCGTCTTTTATGCCCCCCAGCACCTCGATCACCGGCTCAACCGGTAGTATCTCTTTTCTTCTTGGGTTGTCTAACCTGGCCATATCGCCGTGAAACTTATGTCCGCCCATACGCACCCCCTTGAATAGCTATTTTTATAGTTAAGCATATACGAGAAATTTTACCACAATAATACCCCCCCACTGGGTATCTCGATGGTCTCAGCATTTCGTCAACAGCGGCTCACCGAGATATTTAACACGCCAAAATCCGTTTTATTTTGCGTAATTTAAAGAGGTAATTCTTATGTAACTCCTATTTTTGCCAATATTGCGCTTGTCACTATTAGTTATTTTTGTTACAATTGAGCCTGCAAAAGTAGGCTAATTGCGTCTATGACGACCGGTTTTAGCTCTTGCCAAAAAACCATTTCATTGACAATGTGCTTGCACTAGCAAACGCACTTTTGATATATTAGAGTAACCCCAAACAGGGACGGCTTCCTCGGTATGTAACACAATGTAACACAAAATCTAAAAAAAGAAGGAGTGGAAAATGGAGAACACTGCAATCGCAATTGCCTTGGGATCAGGCGTACTGGCCATTATTTTCGGTATGTTTTTAATCGCCCGGACGCTAAAACAGCCCGCCGGCAATGCAAAAATGCAAGAGATCGCTAAGGCGATCCAAGAGGGCGCTGCCGCCTTTCTAAAAAGGCAGTATACAACCGTATTTTTTGTAGCAATTGTTCTATTCGTAATTTTAGGTTTCGGTCTCAATTGGGTAACCGCTATCGGATTCCTTATCGGTTCCGTTGCTTCGGCATCGGCCGGCATCATCGGAATGAACGTAGCGGTACGTGCTAACGTGAGAACCGCTGAAGCCGCGAGAGGTGGCCTTAAGAAAGCATTGGGTCTCGCTTTCAAGGGAGGTGCCGTAACCGGTATCTTAGTCGTAGGACTTGGTATCCTCGTTGTAACGGGATTCTGGGAAGCGACTAAAGACGCAAACGCTCTCATCGGACTAGGTTTCGGTGGAAGTCTTATCTCGGTCTTTGCTCGAATCGGAGGAGGTATCTTTACAAAAGCTGCAGACGTAGGTGCCGACTTAGTTGGTAAAGTCGAGGCGGGGATTCCCGAAGACGATCCGAGGAACCCGGCAGTTATCGCTGACAACGTTGGTGACAACGTTGGTGACGATGCCGGAATGGCCGCCGACCTGTTTGAGACATATGTCGTAACTGTAATCGCATCGATCCTATTAGCTACCCTGTATTTCCCTAGTTTTGAGAATGCCCTTGTATACCCGCTTGCATTGGCAGGGGTCTCTATTATCGCTTCAATGATCGGTGTGTTTTTTGTTAGGCTTGGGAAGAAAAACAACATCATGGGAGCCCTCTACAAAGGTCTCGCCGCATCCGCAGTTCTGTCCATGATTGCTTTCTATCCGATTACGCAAATGTTCATGGACGGTAATGGGAAATACTCGATCGGTGAGCTTTTTGGAGCTTCCCTTGTTGGTATTATCATTACCGCAGCACTGGTAATCATCACCGATTACTACACATCATCGAAGTATTCGCCGGTTAGAATTATCGCTAAGGCGAGCGAAACCGGCCACGGCACAAACGTCATCCAGGGGCTTGCCGTCGGTATGCAGTCCACAGCCCTTCCGGTTATCGTTATCGCTGCCGGTATTCTAACCGCATACAGCCTCGCTGGAGTCTACGGTATTGCAATCGCCGCGGTCGCGATGCTAAGCATGACCGGTATCGTTGTGGCAATCGACGCATTCGGCCCGGTTACAGACAACGCCGGCGGTATCGCTGAGATGGCGAGCCTTGAGGACAGCGTTCGCGACGTCACCGACGCTCTCGACGCTGTTGGTAATACAACAAAGGCCGTTACTAAAGGTTATGCTATCGGTTCAGCCGGTCTTGCCGCTATCGTTCTCTTCTCGGCATATACCCAGGAACTCGCTAGGGCAGGCGCAAAACTGAAATTTGATCTCTCCGATCCGTTCGTTATCGTCGGTCTCTTTATCGGCGGTCTTCTCCCGTACCTGTTCGCATCATTCAGCCTGGGTGCGGTAGGTCGTGCAGCCGGTGCGGTTGTCGAGGAAGTAAGGCGCCAGTTCCGCGAGATAGAGGGTATCATGGAAGGAACAGGCCGGCCGGAATATGGCAAAGCTGTCGAGATCGTTGCCGCTGCAGCCATCAAAGAGATGATCGTACCGGCTCTTATCCCGGTTCTTGCACCAATCATCATCCTCGGCATCGGCGTGGCGCTTGCGTCGCAGGGTCCACATATTGGAGCAACTATGCTCGGTGGAGTTCTTGTTGGAAGTATCGTAACCGGTATCTTTGTAGCTATCTCGATGACCACCGGTGGCGGTGCCTGGGATAACGCAAAGAAATACATCGAAGACGGGCACCATGGTGGCAAGAATTCCTTCGCACACCAGGCAGCGGTTACCGGCGACACGGTTGGCGATCCTTACAAGGATACAGCCGGCCCGGCCATCAACCCGATGATCAAGGTTATCAACATCGTAGCTCTCTTGATCGTTCCGTTCTTGAAGTAATAGTTTTAAGCGGCGCTTGCGCCACTGAATAGATACTTAAAACACAAAACGCCTCGCAATAAATGCGAGGCGTTTTTTTATACTGCGTTAATAACCTACTCAACCGTTACGCTTTTTGCAAGATTGCGCGGTTGGTCGACATTGCAGCCCCGGATCTTGGCTATGTAATACGATAGGAGCTGGAGCGGGACGACCGCCGGAATCGCCGACAGAAGTTCCGGTGTTTCCGGCACATAGAATACGTACTCGGCCTGCTGCTTTATCTCTTCGTCGCCTTCGGTTGCAACGGCGATGACATAGGAATCGCGCGCTTTTACCTCTTGGATATTACTGATGACCTTCTCGTAAGTATGGCCCTTAGTCGCCACGACGACGACGGGAACGGCTTTCTCAAGCAGGGCGATCGGCCCGTGTTTCATCTCACCCGCCGCATACCCCTCGGCGTGAATATACGATATCTCTTTCAGTTTAAGCGCGCCTTCCATGGCAACCGGAACGCCAATTCCCCTGCCCAGGAACAGAAAGCTCCTGCATTCGGAAAACCGGCGGGCGCATTCCTCGATAACGCTTGTATCGGCGAGAACTGCGGCTATTTTGTCGGGAAGTGCTTTTACCTCGGCGATCAGCTTATCGATCTCGGCCTTCGGCATCGCTTCGCGCACCTGGGCCAGGTACAGGGCCAGCGTGTAGATGGCCGCCATTTGGGATACAAGTGTTTTGGTTGCGGCAACGCCGATCTCGGGACCGGCGTGGGTATGTATGATGCCGTCGGCCTCCCGGGTAATACTGCTTCCGACAACGTTACTGATCGCGATTACTTTGGCCCCGCGCGCCCTGGCTTCGCGCAGGCTCGCAAGTGTATCGGCCGTTTCGCCCGACTGAGAGATCGCCACGACCAGCGTATCCTTGGTGATTATCGGATTGCGATAGCGAAACTCGGAGGAGATATCGACCTCAACGGGGATTCCCGCCCAGTTCTCTATCGCATTCTTGCCGACAAGCCCGGCATGATATGACGTACCACAGGCGACGATAAATATTTTGTTCAGCCCTTTTATAATATCCTCGGTGAGGTGGGATGCGGTGTCGAGCCTTACGTCGCCACCTACAAAACTGCTTCGAATAGTTTCGCGTACCGCCGTCGGCTGCTCGTTTATCTCTTTTAGCATGAAGTCTTCGTAGCCGCACTTCTCAGCCGCTTCGTCATCCCAGTTAACGGTGAATATCTCACGGTTAACAGCGATATCGTCGAAGGTTGTAATCTTTACGCCATCGCAGGTGACTTCGGCTATCTCATCGTTGTCGAGAAAAATCACGCTGCGCGTGTAGCCGAGGATTGCGGGCACGTCCGAGGCAATAAAGTTCTCGCCCTCACCGATCCCGAGAATCAACGGGCTGTCCTTGCGGGCGGCGATGATTCTATCCGGCTCGTGCTTGCTGATAACCGCCAAGGCAAACGAGCCCCTAAGCTCTTTTATTGCCGCTTTTACCGCTTCGAGCAGGTTGCCGTCGTATTTTTCCTCAACAAGGTGGGCGATAACCTCGGTGTCGGTTTCGGAGCCAAACACATGCCCTTTTGCCTGAAGTTCTTCTTTTAAGGCTATAAAGTTTTCGATTATGCCGTTGTGAACGACGGCCAGGTTTCCCGTGCAGTCGAGATGTGGGTGGGCATTTTCCTCTGAAGGTTTTCCGTGGGTCGCCCACCGGGTATGACCGATACCGATCTGCCCCGAGGGGGCTCCGGTAAGGAGGGCCTCCTCAAGCTCTTTTAACTTACCGAGGCGGCGCACAACACTTATTCCACCGTCTAGCACAGCAATTCCGGCGGAGTCGTATCCCCTGTACTCCAGGCGCTTAAGACCATTAATCAACACGGGCACGGTATCTCTCTGACCGATACACCCAACTATTCCGCACATAGGTTCTCCCTTCGTGAATGCCGATGATTAGTATCACGGCATGAACCAGGACACATTAATAGGGTTACTATAATAGTTGCTACGTTAGTTACTGCAACAGCCTATAGTATTGTTACGTCTATGGTTACGTTCTTGTTACTATAATAGTTACTACATTAGTTACTGCAACAGGGGAATTTAGAAAAGGCTCCGGCTGAGGCATGTCTATGCCGGCCTTTTGCCACTTTGGTACCGCTTTGTCCCGGGGGTCGCTCTCCGGTTTTGTAGATACCATTACGACCGTGGTCCGCCGAGAGGCATCCGCCGAATGAAACTTTCGATTAACCTCTCCCTCGTCAACTACCATAAAACGGCAGTTCTGGCGCTCGCATTGTTACCCCTATTCAGTTATTAGTCGTTTCTTGCTTACTATCCTCCTTCCGCCATCTTTCTACTATATCAGCACACACCATTCCATATCGTCGAAGACCGCCATCTTCTTGTTGCCGACCTTCCGCGGTCTTTCTACTATATCAACACACACCATTATACCCTAATCGGGCTATCGGTCACAGACAGATGTAAATTCAGGCTCATTCTTTGATTAGAATAGACTGCTGTCTAAATATCTATGCTTATGCTCGCGTCTGGATGTCATTCTGAACGATATAATTGAATATAGAGACAATAGCCAGGCAATTACAATGCTTATGCTCGCGTCTGGATGTCATTCTGAACGATAGTGAAGAATCTAGATCACACTCACCGACTTCTGTCACTGAGTATGTCTAAGCTTTGATCTACCTTCCTAAGAAGAATCTATCAAGCATCTTTCAAATCTATCAACCGCCTATAAACCATCTATCTCACTCAGGTTATCTAAGCTTAGACCCTCCTGCACAAAAAGAAGGTTTCCGCACCCAAGATTCTTCAGTCGCTTCGCTCCTTCAGAATGACATCTAATCGCTATTTGCTATTTGCTCCTTCAGAATGACATCTGGCAAGAGTATCCTTAGAACCCGATCTCCTGCCGGATGATATTTGCGATACTGTGGGCCACAAAGCCCGCATTGTCGCTGGTATCGCTTTCGACCATGACGCGGATAAGCGGTTCGGTGCCGGATGGTCGCACCAGGATTCTGCCCCGATCTTGAAGCTCGGTCTCGGCCTTCGCGATGCTTTCTCTAATAATCGCGATCTCCTGCCATCCATGTATCCTTTTTACCTTGACGTTAATCAGAACCTGGGGAAGTTTCTTCATAATTTTCTTCAGTTCAGAGAGCTTCTTCCCTGTCTGGACCATAACGGACGCAAGCTGCAGGGCGGTTATGATACCATCACCTGTTGTGTTGTGCTCCAGAAATATAATATGGCCGGATTGCTCGCCGCCGATGCTTATGTTTCGCGCGAGCATCTCTTCGAGAACGTAGCGGTCTCCAACCTTAGTTTTAACGACATCGATTCCGTGCTTTTTCATGGCGATATCAAAGCCCAAATTAGCCATAACCGTCGTTACAATGGCGCTTTTGGGAAGCATGCCGCGCTCTTTGAGATGGGTTGCGCAGACGGCCATAATAAAATCGCCGTCTACTACCTCACCGTTCTCATCGACCGCAATTACCCTGTCGGCGTCGCCGTCATGCGCGAAACCAACATTAACATCGTGCGACGTCACTATCTCCTGGATATAATCAACATAGGTCGAGCCGCAGCCCAGGTTTATATTCATACCGTTTGGACTGGTATTTACCGCTTTTACTTCGGCCCCAAGCTGGCGGAAGACAAGCGGCGATACCCGGTACGCCGCGCCGTGTCCGCAATCGATGGCCACTTTGAGCCCCTCCAGGCTGCCGGTAATCGTGTTAACGACATGATCGACATAAAGGTCTGCCGCTTTTCCATCGACTTTAACCGTACCGATGCTCGGGCCTGTGGGAAGGTCTTTTTCCGAATCCAAATTCGCTTGTATATCATCTTCTACCTGGTCGGGCAACTTAAAGCCGTCGGGTCCGAAGAACTTGATGCCGTTATATTCGGCGGGATTATGCGACGCGGAGATCACAACCCCGCCGTCGGCTTTAAGGGCTTTGGTAAGATATGCAATGGCAGGGGTCGGCAGAACCCCGACGTTGAGCACGTTGGAGCCGACCGAGCATATACCCGCGGCAAGCGCCGCTTCAAACATGGCCCCCGATATTCTTGTGTCTTTTCCTATAATGAAGACCCCGCCCTTGCCCTTGCTAAGAACGGTCGCCCCGGCTTGGCCGATTTTAAACGCCAGCTCGGCGGTAAGGTCCTTGTTTGCGATCCCTCGAACGCCGTCGGTTCCAAAAAGCCTCGTCAAATGCCACCTCCAGGCAAGTAATTTTTACGGTCGCTTTAGTATATCATTTACGGCTTTTGCGTGACAAAGGCTCCCGGCTAGGAGCTATACGACTTTGCGACAAAAGGCGACGTCATCGCGGCAAGCATCGCTTCGTAGCTGGGGATAAACGATATGGTGTCACCAATTTCATATGTGTGTTCAGATTCGGTCACATCGACGACAAGGTGGTCGCTGCTTCTCCTTAAAATCTTCGCTTTCATATCGAGGGTTCTTAGCGCGCCCCTGCAGATATCCTGCGATCCAATCGCCAGGATCGCCCTTTTACGCAGGCCGTCAGGCTGTTGTGTCGGCTTTTCTTTTATCTCTACGATTTCCGCTTCCAGGATTATTGCATCCTGAAAGGTGTGCGGGATCGGGTCAAGGTCGACCGTCTCCTGCCCCAAAAGAATCGCCTCCCCCAACCTGACCTGGTTAACCCCGGGCGGCACCGCCCCAGCCTCTATAAGCTTCCAGATACTCGAGTTGCCGCCGGAGACAACCGGAAGCCGGGTATCCAGGCGCTCCCGCAGGTCGCCGGCGCTCTTAACCAGAAGCTCGAGCATTGCGGGTGTGGGGGAAACCCCCTGCAAGCAGGCCACATTCGATCCGATTCCCTCAAACCGTATCCATGAAAACCGCAGCGCCTCCCGCATAAAACCGAAAAGATCCTGGGGAAGCACTCCCTCGCGCAGGTCGCCGGCCTCAACCATCACTATGACTTTGTATTCTTTGCGGATTGCCGAAGCCGCGTGGGAAATTCGTTTAATCGTTGCAAGCTCGGATACGAGGCACATATCCGTTATTTCAACCGTACGGGGAATCTCCCAGGTCATCGGTTGCCTCAGCATCATACGAGGGACATCTCGAAGGACATCTATATCAAGCAGACGCTCCAGGTTTTGCAACCTGGAGTCGGCAACAGTAGAAACTCCGCCGGCAATCATCGCCCGGGCCACGGCGGGATTCCCCAGGCACGCCTTAACAACCCCAACGACCTCTATGCCGTTGGCGTTACAGGTACTGGTTATCACGTGCGCATTATGCGCAATCTTATTGAGATCAACTGTGAGAGACGGTTGCAGAGAACATCACTCCATAAAAAAAGAGGTTAAAGAAGCGTACTTCCTTAACCTCTGGTGTTGCGTAATTATTACCTCTTGGAAAACTGCGGACGCTTGCGGGCTTTTTTCAAGCCGTACTTGCGACGCTCTTTCATTCTTGGGTCGCGGGTCAACAGACCGGCTTTCTTAAGCTCGCCGCGAAAACCGTCATCGGCCTCAAGCAGCGCTCTTGCGATACCGTGACGCAACGCACCAGCCTGGCCGCTTACGCCACCGCCGGTGATCGAGGCTATTACATCGAACCTGTCTGTTGTACCGGTTACTTCAAAGGGCTGCTGGATCAAAATCTGCAGGGCCTTACGGCCGAAATACGTCTCGAGGTTCTTGCCGCCGACATTGAACTCGCCCTTGCCCGGCATCAACCGAACACGGGCCACAGCATCTTTTCTACGACCTGTTCCGTAGTAGACAACCTTACTAGCCACTGATTACTCTCCTCCCGCCCTAATATCTAATACTTTCGGCTGCTGGGCGGTATGCGGATGCTCCGACCCTGCATAAACTTTTAGTTTCCTGAACATCTGCCGGCCAAGACTATTGTGCGGAAGCATGCCCTTTACCGCCAGCTCAATAACCCTTGTCGGGTGTTTTACGATCAATTTGTCAAATGTGGTTTCTTTTAATCCGCCCGGATAGCCAGAGTGGCGATAGTACATCTTTGTCTGGGCTTTACGTCCGGTCATGACAACTTTCTCAGCGTTTATAACGATGATGTAATCGCCGACATCCATGCTTGGGGTATACATGGGTTTGTGTTTTCCTCTAAGAATGGTCGCGACCTGGGTTGCGAGACGACCGAGCGGTATTCCCGCTGCGTCAACTGCAAACCACTCTCGATTGATATCCTTTGGCTTGGCCGAATATGTTTTCATTTCTCCTCCAACACTGTATGTAAAAGTTAATTATCTTTCAAAACTGGCAATATTGTAGCAATCTTGCAACCATACTATATTATATAAAACCGCAGGAAATGTCAATGCCGGTTCGGTAGTTCGAAGCCCTTAGCCGACTACTCGCATAAACGTTTCCGAGATACCCTACTACGCCATATAATATCAGGCTAAATTCGAACAACTTTCAAACAAATCTTGAGAACACTTCGTTACCAATAAAAATCCCCCGGGGTGTTAATCTCAGCAGCCCGTTTTTGCTTTCTATAAGCCCGTCGTCGAGCAACCCCTCGATCTGCGCACCATAGATATCCTGCACAGAGCATCCAAAGCGAGACGCAAATGCCTCCAGGTTTACACCCTCCATCTTGCGAAACCCCAGGAAAAGCATTTCGCTCATCTCGTCGTCTATAGAAAGCTCGATTTCCTCGGGCTTAAATAGGTCGGTACCCGCAGTTTCTATATAATCCGTGGGTTTTGCCGTATTTGCAAATCTCTTGTTGCCGATCCTCGAATGCGCACCGGCGCCGAAGCCGATGTAATCACGGTTATCCCAGTACACCAGGTTGTGACGGCACTCCTTGCCGGGTTTGGCGTAGTTTGAAATCTCGTAATGCCCATAGCCGGACTCTTCCAAAGATTCCATGGTATACGCAAACATATCCGCCTGCATGTCTTCATCGGGCATTGCGAGCGCACCCGTAGTTATCTCGCACTCAAGCGCGGTCCCTGGCTCGACCGTAAGGCCGTAGCATGAGAGGTGCTCGGGCTCAAGCGCGGCGGCTTGCTCGAAATTAAGCGCCCAGTTTGCGAGCATTTGCCCGGGGACGCCGAATATGAGATCGATATTTATATTATCAAAGCCGGCCCGGCGGGCGGCATTAAACGCATCCACCGCCTGCTGTGCCGAATGCTTTCTGCCAAGAAGTGTCAGCAGGTCATCGTCAAGGGATTGGAACCCGATACTTAGCCTGTTCACACCGCTTTCCCGCAGCACCGCCAGCTTTTCATACGTAACCGTTTCCGGGTTAGCCTCGATGGAAATCTCGGCATCGGGTGTAATAGCAAAGCGCCCCTTCAGAGATGTGATAATCGATGCTATGTAAGAGGGCTCCAGCAGGGTTGGGGTGCCGCCGCCTATATAGATGCTCCCTACGGTGCCGAAAGCGCCGTAGCAATCTGCCTGGGAAGCGATTTCGGTCAGCAACGCATTTACGTAGGGCTGATGAAATGCGGCCAGTCCCGCATAAGAATTGAAATCACAATATTTACATTTTTGTTTGCAAAACGGGATATGCACATAAATAGCGGACATGATATATAAAAAAAGAATCCTTCCGTGTGTTTGTAAGATTATCTCAGATTCGACTGGGCAATGCCAGCAGTGGACCGGGCCTCAGGTATTTTCGCTAATGCGAGTGGCGGGCAGGTCGTCGTGCTTGTGCCCGGATGCAGATATTTGACCGTCCTCTCTAGTGTGGTAAAACCAACGGTCCCGGTTTGCTTGCGTCTTCCTCAAGCCTGATGGCCTCCGCCGGGCAAACCCCCACGCACACGCCGCACCCTTTGCATGCATCCGCATCAACCTTGACCTCATCGGCCATGCTCAGTGCGTTAAATTGGCACGAGTCAATGCAGCTTTCACACAACGTGCAGGAGTCGTGGTCGATTCCGGCCGTAAAGCCGGAGGACGTAACGACTCCAAACCCAAGCGATAGTGCGCGCATCCCCAGGCAACAGCACGAGCAACAATTGCAGAGAGAATAGAGCCTGTCGCCGGCCGCATCCTTAAACCAGGCCGTATGGACACGCCCCCGCTCGTGCTCCCGCTCAAGGATTTCTAGCGCCTCGCCGGTATCCACCCTACGCGCATTCCCCTTCTTATGCTCAACGACAAAATCGACAAACGGCTCACCAAGAACAAAGCATACATCTATCGGCAGGCACGGGTTCTCGGCTATCTGTCTGCAGGGGCAATCCGTAACCGCAATATGCTCGGAGTTTTCCAGGATAATATCCCTCGCCCGCTCAAATGGCAGCACCTGCTCGGGGTTACGAACCACAACCGGCTCTTTAATATCGACCAGACGTTTTGCCGTTTCGCTTGTGATTACCTTGGCGTGGTGGGTGTTCATCAGCTTTTCACCGGCACCCCTGTAAAGCCGGGCCGGGAACAGCCGTGGATGCTCGAGCGCATACCTGACCGGTTTCAGGTACGACGACGTCCATCTTAAGTACACATAGCTGTGGATGAAGTTCTTTGCCCCCCGCCACCCGTGAAACCGCGCCAGTTTGGCTGTGCTGTCTTTGCGCCTAATAAACAACCAGCTCCCGGCCACAGCGATGCCACTTAGCAACAGCGGGATAAGGCCGCTTTTCTTTCTTGTTTTATCCATACCCTATTTATTATAGCCGATTAGACCATAGAAACCACGCGAACATGCACCTGAATCCTCTAAACTATCGCCCATCCTGGTCGAAATTAATACAAAACAGCTCTTGAGGAGATGGTGCTACATGCCTTTTATCATACTGGTAAACGCGCTTAGCGGGCTTATCGTAGCCTTGCTCTATTATCCGAGATCGCCGTGGTACCTGTTCGGCGCCGTGCGGCTCGACGAACTGTGGTTGTGGTCGAAGTACGCCCTATTTTCCTCATCGTTGCTGTTTGTTTTCGCGGTTCTGGCGCTTGATAAAGACGCAAAAGGCCGCGGCCTTGCCCGAAGCCTATCGGCGTTTATAGCAACCCTGCAGGGGCTCCTCAACCTGCTCCCCGCAGTTTTATATCTTATCTTTTTACACGGTGCTGCGACCTCCCGCATCGCAGTCCATGGATATACGCTCACAATTACTTCCCGGCAGCTCTTCTTGCACCTGCTCCTTGTCACAATATCTTGGGCAACCGCCCTCTGGCTTGTGCTAAAAGGAAGGGAGCGCAACATCACCGAGCCCGCGCAGGTTCTCGAAGCGCAGGTACAATCATCGATATAACGGATCATGTCAACCTACATACTCCATAAAGATAGCAGCAAAGCAGAAAACCTGTCGATAAACGGTTGTTCATCCGATGAAGGCAGCGGTTTGTAAACACTACGTCGCCTGCAGGCTATGTAGACAAAGCGTATAAATGGCGGCTGCCATTTATGTAGTTGGCCCTTATCAGGCGATCTGATATAAAGCTTTATGTGGGTTTTCACACATCGTGTAGCGCTTTACTCATTACTAATCGAATAGGTTTGAGTCACTACGCACTGCCAATACGATGTCGCTGACGTAGTGCCACCATAGCACCTACTAAACCAAGAAAAACCGCTAAACCTATAGCTGCATAAAGTGTATTCCTGTCGTTAACTGATGTTGACTCATCATCCTTAATTGAACCCTTAATAGCGCTTTGCACCATGCCGTGGGCCACGCCAGTACCTGGTTCGCCACCATATAACAAGTTACCTTGAGCATCCTTCGCAGGTTCACCCATGGTAGAAACCATCTTCAATAAGACATCTGCCGCTGGGTATAATTTCTTATTATCTAGACTTAGCTTACCCTTATTGTTGTAGAGAGGAATGAGGTAGTCACCTTGATCTGCACTAACATAAATAAAATCAGTGTTAAACACCTCGACCCTTACATGCTTTGCTTCGGATACGTTGCTGATGTTCTGCTCGCTGAGATACTTCGTAACGTCATTTTCATCTGCGCTGAACTTTATCAGTTCTCTTGGCATGTACCTGCCGTAGCCTATAAGAGCCCATGAGCCATTTTCTTGCCCAATATCTGCGGATGAGACAACTTTACCTGTTTTGTCAAGCAGTGGATATTCCCAGTAATATTCTGCACGTAGCGCAGAAAGAAAGTCTTTATTTTTATAATCCTTTGAGAGTGCCTTAATCTTAGACAAGTCAAGATTGTATACTTTATATGGCTGCCCAAGCTCCACTGGTGCTTCAGATGCATCCGTAAGACTCCAAAAATCAGGTTGCTCCTTCATATCGCTTGCAATCGAATTCAACTGCGCCTTAATTACCTGATCAACCTCTACGGGCGCGCTAGCAAAGGAAGTGCTTGGAAGCAATAGAAGTACCAAGATACCAAATAGTGCTAATACTCTTTTCATCGATTACTCCTCACTCCTTATTGATAAAAGTAGATAGATTCAACCCATCTGTGGACACCGTCGTCGTAAAACCAGTTATAGGTATTTTTATGACCTGCCCCATCTGCTGGATTAACCCAGTACACATACCGGGTTGCGGTGTCATCATCGTACCCACGAACAACAGTCATATGCCCACCTCCACTGTAATAGCCCCAGCCTGCAGCCATCGGACCGCCACAGTTGATCTGATATTTTACCGATAAGAAGGTTAGGCCACTGCTTATGGTCATACCAGTTCTTTTCGTCTGGAAATGGTTTATGGCTTGGTTGGTCTGGTTTAACGATGCTGTATAATTTGGATAGTTCTGGTTATGATAAATGTAATCGACATTTGCCCATTGGCTTAGCGTCCCACCAAAATGCTTTTCAATCATCTCGCCGCTAGCCGCCCAGCACCAATTGCTCTTTGCTTGCTGTACGGGAACAACAGTGGAAAGCCACTTCACCGTTGCAAACGCCGGGGTCGCTGTAGTCGCCAACAACAGTACCGCTAAGCAAATTTGCAGTATCAAGTAATGCCTTAACGTAAATCTCAATCTCATAGTTCACCTACCCCTAATCCTCATAATCCTATTCATTCGTTTGCGTCTTTCGGTAATATTTTTGTTGCCCTAGTAGATAGCAAATTTAAATGAGCCAAAGCTAGATTTACTTTACGAGCATGCTGTTTACAAAACAAGGTTCATACTTGCGCTCTTTACCTATGCTATTTAACGACTGTCACTTAAGTGTAGCGCTGTCCCTGATACATATTTACGCCCCCCTTTCTTTTATAAGCAATTACCTGCTTATTAAGGACTGATAGCCTAAAATCCCATAAGCCATACACGTAAAACCTTTGCTGATAGTTATAGCACATGCTTCAATTTACTAACTATCACTACTTCAGTGTCTTATAATGACTGTACTCTAATACACGTATTCTAACTTACTTTATATATCTAATCAATACCCTTTCTACACAGTGCTAACCTGCTAATTTTAAAAACATACGGTAGTTTAGCTGGGGTTTAACTTGGTAGTAAAAATGATTGACTATTTCCTAAAAATAATGAGAATAATCATTCAATGCAATTTGAAGATGCTTGGTAGCATCTTCTATGCTTATGCTGTGGCTTGTGCAAGATGAAATACTGGCAGCGATCGGGACAAGAGCAAGCCAAGTAAACATTTTACGTGTGTCCATGGGCACTCTTTCCTATTGGCCTAGCGGAAGTCATCAAAGCATGGGTTTGCTTAAAAATATATGAATAACACCGCTTTCAAAGTATTATAATCATTGCAATAGTAGATCGTTCTCTTTTTGGGTATCTACAGGGTGAAATAATCCAATTTGCCACCAGGGGATACCATGAAACTACTTGTAACCGGAGCAGCAGGAGACATCGCGTTTCAGCTTATTCCCTCGCTTGTCCGGCAAGGACACAGCATAAGGGCGCTGGTCAGGTCCGAAAAAGAAGCGCGAAGCATTCAAAATCCCGCAATCGAGATTGTCGTTGCAGATATTACCAACCCTCAGTCTATTAGCGGAACGGCCGCCGACGTCGATGCGGTATTTCATCTTGCGGCCGCCCTCTTCGTCGCTGACCCCGAGGAAGACCTGAGAAAAATCAACTACGAGGGAACCATCAACGTGGCAAACGAATGCATCGCTCACGGCGTTAAAAGGTTCATTTTCCCCAGCTTCCCACTGGTTCTAGGGCCGCACACCGCCCCGTCACAACCCATCAACCCGGAGGATGCCGCCACCCAGCCAAACTGTTTTCATGCGCTTTACAAAAAGCTCTGCGAGCAGCACCTGCTTGTGCTGGCAGAACACGGAAAACTTTCGCCCACCATCCTCCGCCTGGGGACGGTCTACGGACCCGATATGCGCCTGATTAAAGCCCTGAAGTCCTTCATAAAGCAGGGGCTCTACCGGATACCGGGCGATGGCAACTACGTTTTCAGCCCGGTCCATGTCGATGATGTAGTCCAGGGGATGCTTTTGGCCTTGAACAGCGAAAAGGCGATCGGACAGATATATAATGTTGCCGATGATATGCCGGTCCGTTACAAAGAATTCGTCTTTATGCTCGCCGACCTCCTACAAGTACCAAGGCCTCAGTCGGTACCGATAGCCCTCTACCGGGTGCTCGCCGGCTTCGCCGCCCTATGGGCGCGCCTCACGAACACGGCGCCCCTCATCAACAACGATATGGTAACGTTCAGCACCTCAAGTTTCGCTGCGGATACGACTAAAACCAAGAACGAGCTTGGCTTTAAGCCGAACTACCCGACGATTGCCAAGGGCCTTCCAACATGCATCAATCGTCATCAAGGCTTAGAAAAACGTTCAATTGCAGCCTGATTTGGTTAAAAACAATAGAGAAGAAAAGAAACCCGAGATTTCGCTTTTCGCCGAAGCCGAACAGGGCCGCTGAAGTCGCTTGACAGACCCTATAAAAAGGTGTAGCCTTTCCTAACTAAACGGTTAAGATAAAACAACCGTGGGACTCGTTTTGTCACCACAGCTTCGGGAATATGTATTACTATGTTTGATGTCATAACATTAGGAAGCGCAAGCAGGGATATATTTTTCGTCACCAATCGGGCAAAGGTGCTGCCCGATCCCTCCAGCATCGAGGGGAAAATGATCTCTTTCGCCCTTGGGGCAAAGGTGTCGATTGAGGACGCCTACATCCATAACGGTGGAGGCGCCTGCAACACGACAACCGCCTTCGCCCGCCTCGGTTTGAGCGTTGCACCGTACATCAACGTCGGCAACGACGAGATGGGCGAACGAATCATCCTTGAGATGCTTCAGGAAGGCGCGGATACCGACTTTATCTGGGTTGACGAGGGTAAACGCACGGGTACCAGCGTTATTATCATCCCGGTAGGCGCCGGTGACCGCACGATCCTTTTCTACTCGGGTGCCAACCGTGACCTCAGGGTCCGCGATTGGGATAAAATCAACGACACCTCCTGGTTTTATATAGGCCCGATAAGCCGGCAGGCGCCGGATTTACACAGGCAGGCGATAGAGTTTGCGCACAGCAAGTCGATTAAAGTAGCAAATAACCCGGGTATAGGACAAATCGAGCGCGGCTATGAATATATGGCCCCGCTGCTCAAAATCATCGATGTTTTAATCGTCAACCGGACCGAGGCCACCCTCATCCTGCGATCAAAAGACCCCGATATCGTTATCTCGGATAACCGGCAGCTTGCAGGCGAACTCATGAAGACGGGGCCAGGAATTGTAGTTGTTACCTGCGGTGCCGAAGGCGCGTGCGTGACGAACGGTGAAGAGTTCTACCATCAGGATTCAATTAAAACAGAGGTTGTGGATGCGACGGGTGCGGGGGATGCCTTCGGCTCGACGTTCATCGCCGCTCTGACCATGGGACACGATTTGAAAACCTCGATATTTATGGCCGCGATAAACTCAGCTTCGGTGGTCGGCCATATCGGAGCACAGGACGGCCTGCTCAGGCAAGATGAGATCAGAAGAAAGGCCATGAATCTCGGATCAAAGACCCGCCTTTGAGAGCCGCCCGTCAAGGGCATAGATAAACGCAAGCACTTCGGCCACCACCCGGTAAAGCTCCTCGGGGATTTCTTTTCCAATATCAACGGCGCTTAACGCCTCGACAAGGGCGGCGTCCTCGTAAAGATCGACCCCGCTCTCTTTTGCCAGTTTCTCGATGCGCTCGGCCACATGCCCCGACCCCTTAGCCAGAACTTTTGGGGCGCCATCGTTAGCCGAGTCATACCCTAACGCGACGGCCTTGCGCGCTCTATTCGTCTTTTCGTTTTTTTTGTCCTTCTGCATGATTACGCCTTAAAATCTATGCCGGCAAGGTTCAAACCAAGCTTCTCTTCAATCAAGCTGACCGGGCTGTCTTCTTTTATCTCGAACGCAGCCATCTTGCCCACCTGATAACCCATATCCTCAAGGGATTGCTTAAGCCCGCCAAGCATACTCTCGGCGAGCCGTATCGCCTCCGTATTCTCAAGCGCCATCGAGAAGTTTACAAACCTGTCGGCCATCTCAAGCCACGCCCTGGTTTTACCAAGCGACGGCATGTCCAGGGCAAAGCCGATGGTAAAAACCGATGATTGTTGTGCGCCGCCCCTGCCATCAGGCGCTTTCTTAAATATCTTGACCTCGGCCGTACCCATATCCTTACCCAACCGCACGGGAAGCGGCAGATATATAAAGCCCTTTGCCGGTAGATCAACCGGTAGGTTCAGCGCCTCAGCCGCATGAAACATGCTTATCACCTTCTCGACCGATTCTTTCACTGCTGATAATATCCCAATACTGGTCAAATGCGGACGATTCCGGATAGTTGCGGTAAGCGCCGAACGGGATTGCAAAAGGCTTGCCTTGAGATCGTTGACGTCAACCCCGCCACCTTCAAGCAAAGCGAGCACACCCGCCTCATGGCTTATCGCCTTCGCCATCGCTTTCAGACTGCCCACTATCTCCTGCTTATCACCCGTAGTAACGATCAGCTCGTCGATTTCATCGAGCAATGCGCCAAGATTAAGCTCATCCGGCACATCCGTCTTGCCAAGCGCCGATGAAACAAGCTTCTCAAGCTCGGCAAAGCTTGCGCCCGTATCGATTTTCGACCCCCGGACAAGCGTTGCGATATTCTTGACATCGCTACTTTGCAGGCCGGAGTTTTTCAGTAGATACGCTACAAGATCGGCTTTGCCGTACTTTAAAGCGGCCGAGCCGGGGTTCTGCTCTGCGACTTGCTTTAAGACCACTTTCTCCGGACCCGCTTCGACAACGACCAGCGCCACCATTTGGCCGGGACTAAGAGAAAGATTCGTCGAAGCGCTGATGCGGGACCCGCCGATATTTAAAATAACGCTCTCCTGGGAGGCCGCAACAACCTTCGCCTGAATCGTATCGCCCGCCTTAAGAGCAACCTCGCCGTCGGCGCTGTTCGACAAAGCCCTGATCAGCACTACATCTTTGATTCCCGGTAGGTTTATTCCCCCTGCTTGCATAGGTTCTCCAATCCGGCTTAAACTCACCAATCCGCTGCGATTCTTTATAGTATAGCGGAACCTGGGTGACCCTTGCGATAGGGCGCAATCAGGACATCCGCATGTTCTGGCATCATATGGTAATAATTGGCAATTTATGATACTATTGCTATATGAGCGATTCAAACAGCTGGACCGATGCCCAGCATGAAAAGCTAAACCGAATACACGATTTACTAAACGAAATAATCGACACGCATAAAAAAATGCAATCGCTTCTCTCCGAGTCGATCATAAAAAGCCAGACCGAGCGTGGCCTTCAAGAGATCGAGAATTTCTTACAGTCCGAAGGCAAGTAAGGCCCCATCCTCACTCGGACGGTATTCTTTCCAAAAAACACCTAATAATGCTTGACGCATTTACCCATGTAAAGGGTAAAATTGTAAGATGTATAACGAGGAGGAGTCAACATGAGGCAGAAGCAATGGGATCTAAGGGGATGCCTTATCCCTATCATTACACCATTTACCGATAACTATGAAGTCGACGAAGCCGGTCTTCGCACCCTGATAGACTATATGATCGATGAGCAGGCTGCCGCTGCAATCATCCCGTGCGGGACAACCGGTGAGTCGCCCACGCTCTCGCACGACGAGCACGTCAACGTGATAAAGATTACGGTCGATGCGGTTGCCGGGCGGGTTCCGGTTATCGCCGGCACCGGCTCGAACTCGACAAAAGAAGCAATAGAGATGACGAAAGCGGCCGCGGATGTTGGCGTGAACGCAACGCTCCAGGTCGGTCCCTACTATAACAAGCCGAGCCAGGAAGGCATCATAAAGCATTTTGAAGCCATAGCAGATGCGACCGATCTGCCGATAATCATCTACAATATCCCGGGCAGAACCTCGCGAAACATCGAGCCCGACACGATTTTCAAACTCGCCGAGCTCGACACGGTCGTCGGCCTGAAAGACGCCTCCGGCGACATCCTGCAGACGATGAAGATAATCAAAGCCACGCATGCCTCCAATTTCCATATTTACGCGGGAGAAGATGCGCTTACGTTCTCGCTTCTGTGCCTGGGTGGTCATGGAGCGGTTGCCGCTGTGGGCCACGTTATCGGCAAGGAAGTAGATCAGATGGTCAAACTTGTCGGCGAAGGCAGCATCGACGCCGCCCGCGATATCCACTTTAAAACCCTCGACGTGGTAAACGCGCTCTTCGTCGAGCCCAACCCGGTCCCGATAAAACAGGCTTTGACCTGGATGGGGCTACCTGCCGGCCCGGTACGACTCCCGCTTATCGGCATGACCGAAAAGGGCAAGGATGTACTTAGAAAAGCCCTTCTTGAGCTTGGTAAAATCAGCTAAGCCTGGATTGCCGTAGAGCAGCAACAAAAGACTTATGCAAAAGAAATTAAGACCATTAATCGGCATCAAGCATTACTCACCGCAATTATGGGAATATTCCACCTAACATTATGAATGGAGGTGGATTATGGCTCTCGAAATTGGAGAACTTGCTCCCGATTTTACGTTACCGGATCAGGACAGAAACAGTTGCCACTTCTCGGATTTGCGCGGCCGGAACATCTTGTTAGCCTTTTACACGCACGACTTTTCACCTGTCTGAACTTCGGAGTTCGGCCGTATCATCGAGCACTTACCCGAAATACGCCAGCTCGAAGCCCAGGTCGTGGGCATAAGCGCAGATAGCGAATGGTCTCACAAGGCATTCGCAGAAAAACTGGGGATCGATTTCCTCCTGCTTTCCGACTGGTTTGGAAATGTGGGCCGCCTTTTTGAGGTATGGAGCGAAGAAAAACAGCGGGAGAACCGCGTGATTTTCGTTATCGACTCGGCGGGCGTCATAACATACGCAAAAAGCTATCCCGACGATGTGGTGCCTGACATCGATGCGGCGATAGACGTCTTGAGGCGTCTCGCAAAAAGAGAGGAAAATTTGGCAAGCTAAAACCCTGTCGATCAACTACCGTACGACTAAGAACTAAAGCCTGAATATAAAGGTGAATATAAGCAGAATGGCCTTTTATAGGGCTGGGAATACAATAAAGGCGGGTTTTCACCCGTCTTTATTGCGTGGATATCTTCAGATACATTTAATTATACTCTTAACGCTACTATTGTAAATAGGTACTTAGCTGCCGCTTTACCAAGCGTCCTGCTAGTTTTGGGTTAACCCGTAAGTCCAACCCTCAACGCCGGCTGCAAGGTTATAGACCTTGGTATAACCGGATGCGACCAGAACCTGCGCGGCCTCGGCGCTTCTCGCACCGGAAGCACAGTACACAAGGACCGGCTTCGTCTTATCGATCTCTCCGATTCGTGAAGTAAGCTGGCCCAACGGAATCAGCTTTGCGCCCGCAATATAGCCCATCCTAAACTCATCCTCTTCCCTGACGTCGATGAGCTGGACCGATTTACCATCGATAAGCTGCTTGGCCTGTGCGGCGTCGATATTTTGATAGCCGGCCGCCTGCGGTTGCTGGGCCGGTTGCTGCGGCTGCGCTTGTAATTCCGACAGATCGGTCGGCTGTGCTTTCTGCGACTGATCAACACCCGTCTGGACGCCACTCTGGTCCTGAACCGTAGCCTGGTTCGATGAGCAGCCGGCTGCCACAAAGATTGATGCCGCCACGGCAAATATTGCGAGTAATTTCTTTAAGTTAAGCAATTGTTCTTACCTCCTGTGAGTTATTCATAGTTACTTATAATTACTAGGAGCCTGTCTAAATACTAGACCCCTTACCGGCCCCGCCCAGAGCCCTATCCAAGGCAAAAAGCTAGTGCCAAAAGTTATCATATCCCCAGCTAGCACTATCTATTGCGCTTAATTTGCGCTACACTATAGGTGGATAGCAATCAGTCATAGCTCGGAGGTACCAAGTGTTTTCAAAGAAGTTTCGTAACCATTCTACGGATCAGTTGCTTTTATTGCCGCCAGATGTAAGAGAGTGGCTGCCAAAAAATCACCTGGCCTACTTTGTAAGCGATCTTGTCGATAATCTCGATTTGTCCGAATTCATTAAAGCATACAAAAACACTGCCGAAGGCAAACCCCCCTTCCATCCGGCAATGATGCTTAAAATTCTTGTCTACGGCTACTCGACAGGAATATGTTCATCAAGGCAACTGATGCGCAAAATAGACGAAGATATAGCTTTTAAATTCCTTGCAGCAGGAGATAGACCGGATTTTCGCACTATCGCTCTTTTTAGAAAAAAACACCTGAGTGCCTTAAGAAAACTATTTTTGCAAGTGCTTAAGCTGGCTAAAGAAGCAGGGCTTGTAAAGATTGGCGTTATCGCCATAGACGGAACGAAAATGAAAGCCAACGCCTCCCGGCACAAAGCCCTCTCCTACGGGAGGATGGATGAGGTCGAAAGCCGCCTTAAGAGAAGAATAGACGATATCTTAAAAGAAGCTGGCGATATCGATATTTCCGAAGACGAGCTATACGGTGAAGACAAACGCGGCGATGAATTACCCGAAGAGCTGGCCGACCCGGTAAAGCGGATAAAAAAGATAAGGGAGCTGAAAAAGAAGATAGAGGAAGAAGAAAAGGCAAAGACGAACAATACGGGCGCCACACCAAAAGACAAGGAACAAAGAAGTTTAACCGACTATGACGCCCGGATTATGAAAATGCCAAATAAATCTTTTGATTATGCATACAACGGCCAGGCCGCCGTATGCGGAGATCCGAGAAAAGGCGAAGTGCAGATAATTGTCGCTACAAAACTAACCAACAGGCCCTGCGATGTCACAGAACTTGAGGATATGTTGAGAATCGCTGAAGAAAACTTGGGCGAGCACCCAAAGAAGCTGGTAGCCGATGCCGGATATTATTCAAAGGACAATTTAAAATATTGCCAAAATCGAAAGATCGACGCTTATATTCCGCCAAATAGACAAAAACATACCGAGCTGGGCGAACCATCCCCTAAAGGACGAATACCGGCCCATGCCACACAGGCTTTCCTGATGAGACGAAAGCTCAAAACCAAAAAGGGCAAAGAAATCTACGGCGCCCGGAAGGTAATGAACGAACCTGTCTTTGGGCAACAAAAACAGGCCAGAGGCATTCGGCAATTTCTTTTAAGAGGTCTTAATAACGTAGCTGCCGAATGGGATTTTATCTGCGCTACGGGCAATATCTTGAAACTATTTAGATACGGCAACCTACCGCAAATCGGCTGGGGGAAGAGTTGAGAAGCAAAAGGTAATAAAAATCAGGGACATGGGCCCGCAGATGCAATCGGTTTGCGAATTGAATTCAGTAATCAAAATTTAAGACGCAAACCTTATGGAAAACTTTTTTCTGTTTAAAGCTGATAGCAATATTTAGACAGGCTCCTAGGCAAAACCTTGAATTTTGCTTCAAACGCCGCTTTTTATGACAAGCGCTTTTCTTGCATCTTTATGTGGGATACCCGTTAGCGGGGCACCGGCTGTTGCTACCCCTTCTTCCCAAATATCGGCCCTAGCTGTTGTGCAATATCGCTGAATTCAGTCGGGAAAAGGACCACGGTGTTTGAGGCGCTTGGCCCCAGCCCATCAATCGTCTGCAGCGTCCTGAGCTGCATTGCCCCAGGGCTTTTAGCCATGGTAGCTGCCGCTTCGGACAAGTTAAGGGCGGCAAGTTTATCGCCTTCGGCTTTGGTTATCGTCGCCCGCTTCTCACGCTCTGCCGAAGCCTGGCGAGACATCATCCGTTTAAGTTCCTCGGGCATATCGATATCGAGCAGCCGGATCGAGTCGATGTGGATTCCCCAGTTCTTGATATGCTCCTCGACGCTCTCGCCGATTCGTTGCTGGATTTGCTCACGCTCGGTTAAAAGATCATCCAGCGAGAGCGATCCCACGACGTCCCTCAGCGAGGCCTGTGCGTACTGGGCTATCGCAAAACGGAAATCCTGCACTTTCGTTATCGCATTTTCAGCATCGGCAACATAGAAGAAGATAACACCATCGATTTGCGCAGGCACATTATCCCTGGTTATAACCCGTTGTCCGGGAACGTTGAGTGCAAGAACCCGGTTGTCGACAAACCGCACATAATCCAAAAACGGTATGATATAGATAACGCCCGGCCCCCTGACCGCCTGAAAGCGCCCGAGCCGCAGCACGACACCGCGCTCCCACTGCGCGGCAACGCGCACACCGGAGACGACAATATATAAAAGCACGACAAATACCAGTTCAAGAACAATAGCAGTGGGACTATTAACACCAAAAATCGCAAAAAGGATTCCGCCTACAATGATAGCCGGAACTATCACGAGAACCGCCCGCAACGTTCCCCCAAGCGAAACATGCACACCCGTAGGCTCAGCAAATTGTCTTGTCGGTCGAGGCCCTAACTGTGCCATATTACCACCTTTATCCCCTTCTCCGCCCTGCCGGCCACCCTGTTGACCGGCTTGTTGGGCCGACTTAATCATATTATCTATAAGGTCATATAACCCCGGCATCTCACGCTACCTTCCGCTCTTCGCGCCGCCATTTGCCTACCATCTTTAATTGCAACCATCTATAAGGCAGTTGTATCTTCCATATACCGCCCGAGCCTGCATTTTATACATTTCTTCATGATATACGACTACTATCGCTAGGTATTCTAGTTGTTGGCCGGCATTCCTTCTTATGAACGAAAGATTGCAGAATAATCTTAAGACAATTGCTTTTCATGTTAGCGCATTTTATTATGTTCTTAGTGTTCTTAGTAGTGTTAGAAAAGGAACTCTATACTTTACCCTTGCAGCTTTTCGCGTAAGAGCCGGTTGATAAGCTGCGGGTTTCCACGGCCTTTAGTCAGGCGCATGGCCTGCCCGACAAGAAAGCCGAACGCCCTTTCTTTTCCTTCGTGGTATTCCCGGACCGCCGAGGCGTTCTCCTCGAGAACCATGTCGATGATCTTTTCTATCTCGGACTCGTCGCTTATCTGGGTCATGCCTTTTTCTTCTACGATGATCTGCGGCAGCTTTCCGGTATCGAACATCTCCGGGAATATCTCCTTGGCGATCTTACCGGAAATCGTGCCCTTGTCCATTAATTTAAGCAGCTCGGCCAGGTGTTTCGGTGTCACCGCCGTCTCGTCGATCTCAAGGTTTTCCGTGTTAAGATAATACGAAATATCGCCCAGCATCCAATTGCTGACCGCTTTTGGGTCGCCCTTGTAGAGCGTAACCGTTTCCTCAAAGAAATCGCCCATCGCTTTGGTTTCAGTTAGCAAGCTGGCATCGTGCGCGGGCAGCCCGTAATGCGTTATAAACCGCTGTTTGCGCTCATCGGGGAGTTCGCGCAGCGTCGCGCGAATACCTTCTATCCAGGTCGGGTCAAACTCCATCGGCACGAGGTCGGGGTCGGGGAAGTAGCGGTAATCGTGCGCGTATTCCTTTGTCCTCAGCGTGCTCGTCGTGCCCTTGGTCTCATCCCAGTGCCGGGTCTCCTGCATGATCGGCTCACCCTCGGCAATCGCCTTTTTCTGACGCTCGATCTCATACGCAAGCGCCCTCTGCAGCGACCGGAACGAGTTAAGGTTTTTTAGCTCAGCCTTAACACCCAGCTCGGTCGCCCCTTTAGGCCTGATCGAGATATTGGCGTCAACTCTCATCGAACCCTTGTCCATATTGCAATCGGAAACGCCGATCGATATCAATATGGCGCGAAGCTTCCGGGCATACGCTTTGGCCTCCTCGGGCGTGCGCATATCCGGCTCGGAGACGATCTCCATGAGCGGCACCCCTGCCCTGTTAAAGTCGACCAGGCTGTACTCAGCGCCGACGATCCTGCCCGCGCCGCCTATGTGTATCAGTTTTCCGGTGTCCTCTTCCAGGTGAATCCTGGTAATGCCGAGCCTCGTTTCGTATGTCTCCATGTCCAGGTCGATAGAGCCGGCCAGGCACAATGGCCTGTCATATTGGGATATTTGATAATCCTTCGGCATATCGGGATAGAAATAATTCTTCCGGTGGAATTGGCTGTAAAGGGAAATCTCGCAGCCGACCGCAAGCCCCGAGCGAATTACATACTCAATGGCTTTTTTGTTTGCAACCGGCAGCGAACCGGGCATGCCCAGACAAACAGGGCAGGTCTGGGTATTCGGCCTCTCGCCGAAACGCGTGCTGCACGCGCAAAACATCTTGCTCTCAGTATCAAGCTCGACATGTATCTCTAAGCCAATTACACTTTCGTATTCCATAGCGCCTCCGCCTTTTATCAAGTCTCCCGACCCAGCCGCCCCGGATGATTGTTCGAGCGTCCCAGCCGGACTATTATCTAAACCAAAAGGAATTAAATTCCTTAGCGAGTTTATTAATTCTCGTTCGCGTTGCTCTCTTATCGCTCACCAATCCTTTATAGAGGGGGGTGTTCGTTCCAGCCAAAGCTTTGCTCGAAACTATAGGCGACCCGCAGGAGCATCTCTTCACCCAGGGTCTTACCCATAATCTGAAGCCCAACGGGCAGTCCGTCGACGGTACCGCACGGCAACGACATCCCGGGCAACCCCGCAAGGTTAACAGGAATGGTACAAATATCTGAAAGGTACATCTGAAGAGGGTTGTCAACGCGCTCGCCGATCTTAAATGCCGTTGTGGGAGATGTCGGCGAAACCAGCACGTCAAAATCCTCAAATGCTTTATTAAAATCGCGCGTGATGAGCGTCCGCACCTTCTGCGCCTGGCCGTAATACGCCTCATAATAACCGGCGCTCAGTGCATACGTTCCGAGCATGATCCTTCGTTTTACCTCATCGCCGAAGCCCTCGGCCCGCGTGCGCAGATACATGTCCATCAAGTCCTCCGCATCCGGTGCACGGTACCCGTAGCGTACGCCGTCAAACCGCGCCAGGTTTGAACTCGCCTCAGCCGGAGCGATGATATAATACGCCGACAATGCGTACTCGATATTCGGGAGGGAAGTCTCGGCAACGGTCGCGCCGTTTTTCGCCATCAGCTCGAGCGCGTCTTCGATTACCTTCTTTACCTTGGGATCGATTCCTTCGGCCATCAACTCGGCCGGAACGCCGATCTTTACCCCTTTTAAGTCGTTCACCAGGGATTTTGTATAATCGGGTGTATCTATCATAACCGATGTCGAATCCATCGGATCATGCCCTACCAGGTGGTTGAGAACTATCGCGCAGTCGGTCACATCCTTAGTAAACGGCCCTATCTGGTCCAACGACGACGCAAATGCAACCAGCCCGTACCGCGAAACCAGCCCGTAGGTCGGCTTCAAACCGACGATACCGCAGAGCGCCGCCGGTTGCCTGATCGAGCCGCCGGTGTCCGACCCCAGCGAGAATATCGCCTCGTCGGCCGCGACCGCCGCAGCCGAGCCGCCGCTTGAGCCGCCGGGCACCCTCTCAAGGTCCCACGGGTTACGAGTGGTAAAAAACCCCGAGTTCTCGGTGGACGAGCCCATGGCGAATTCGTCCATATTGGTCTTGCCGGTCATGACGATACCCTCATCCAGCAAACCCTGTACGGCGGTCGACGTGTAAGCCGGGATAAAGTTGTCCAGGATTTTCGACCCGCATGTCGTGCGCGTCCCCTGCGTGCACATAACATCCTTAATCGCGGTAGGAATGCCGGCAAGCGGACCTACCGCCTCGCCCGCTACTATCTTCTCGTCGATTTTATGCGCCTGCTCAAACGCATTCTCCCTGGTGACGGTCAGGTACGATTTCACTTTGTCTTCTACATCATCTATACGCGAAAAAACGCTCTCCGTAAGCTCTTTCGCGCTTATCTCTTTCGCCGCAAGCTTCTCATGCAGCTCGTGGATTGTCATTTGATAGAGTTCCATTTATCCTCCAGATTTCTCCGATTCACTCATTCACCAATTCACCATTCTATACAATTCTTGGCACTGCAAACGCCTGATCTTCTGTCTTCGGGGCGTTTGATAGGGCATCCTCAGGTGTCAAACACGTGCCCACCCTATCCTCGCGCAAGACATTTTTTAGCGGGATAGCGTGCGATGTCGGAGGAATCTGCGCTAAATCCAGGGAGGATATTTTACCCGCATGCTCAAGAATAACGTCAAGCTGCCGGGTGAATTTCTCGACTTCGGCATCGGTCAAGCCTAACCTGGCCAACCACGCAACATGCTTTACTTCTTTTTCGCTGATAGCCATTACTAATGTGACCCCCTCGTTTAGAGACTATAGACTTGAATAGTATATCACTACAACTGACAAAAAGTTATTAAGAGCATGTAACATAATCGGTGGGCCGAGAGAATCCGTGACCTGGTAGAGGTAGGCGAGGCCGACGGCAATGATAAAAATAGGGATAAACACGGACGGGCTAAAATGAAACAGCGCGAAAAGCACACTCGTTATAATAATCGCAGCGGTTACACCCCAACGCTGCCTGAACGCGGGATAGACAAAGCCCCTGAAAAACAACTCTTCGGCAACCGGGGCGACGACGGCAACGACAAGCACCGCCAACAAAAAACCGCCGGTGCTCCTTCCGAATATCTCCGGGAGCCGCCTGACCGCTTCTTCGGAGGGGTTTATCCCGAGTCTCTGGGCAACCAGGGTATAGATAGCGCTCGCGAGCTTAACAAGAAAGAACCAGGCGACGACCATGCCGGCGCCACGTAAGAAATTGAACGGGCGGAAACCCAGCATCTGCAAATTCGCGCCGCGCCTTAGCGCGAAAAACCCGATTAGCAGGAAAAGGATGACGTACCCTATGAAGAGCGCGAGTATCTGCCCGACTTTTGGCAGCTCGTTGGCCAACACCCTGCTGATGACAGCCGTACCGAGGGTCACAAGTATAAGGAACGAGACCAGTGCAAGGATCACATCACCAATCGTCCAGGGGACCCTCCGGTCCTCCGGGGCTCGTTGGTCTTCTGGATATCGATCATCGATCAGTTTTTCATCCACTACTCTTAACCACTACTATCATCCACTGATTAACTCTTGAGTTAACCTCTTGAACTAATCTCTTGGACCAATCTCTTGAATTCGTCTTCCGTTATGATTTTTACCCCCAGAGCCTTTGCCTTATCATATTTGCTTCCGGGATTTTCCCCGATCACCACGTAATCGGTCTTTTTACTAACACTCGATGATGCCTTGCCTCCCATCGATTTCACAAGCTCCTCCGCCTCACCCCGCGTAAACTGCGTCAATCCACCGGTAAACACGAAGGTCAACCCGTTAAGATTCCGGGCGATACCTTTACCGGTCGCCGCCTCCTGCTCCATCTTCACGCCCGCGCTCTTGAGTTTTTCAAGAACTGCGCGGTTTCTCTGCTCGTCGAAGAACTCGATGATGCTCTCGGCGATTTTGGGCCCGACCTCGGGCGTTGCAACCAACTCGTCAAACGATGCCCGCGATAGGGCGTCGATCGAGCCAAACGTTTCCGCCAATACCTCGGCGACATGCGCGCCGACATGCCTGATGCCGAGCGCAAAAAGCAACCTCGCAAGCGGTCGCTCCTTTGAGTGCTCAATCGCAGCCTGCAGGTTCTCCGCCGCTTTATCCGCAAAATGCTCGATACCTAATAGCCGCTCTTTTGTGAGGTAATAGATATCGGCGACGTCCTTGATCATACCCTTATCCAAAAGCTGGTGTGCGACGGACTCGCCAAGCCCGTCGATATCCATCGCAGCCCTGCCGGCAAAGTGTATGACGTGCTCAAAGATAACCGCCGGACAGTTTATATTAATGCAACGCGCAACCGCCTCGCCGGCGGGTCGCACGACCTCGCCACCGCAAACGGGGCACTCATGCGGCATCGCAAACTCCCGCTCCGAACCGGTCCGCTTACTTACAATCGGCGCCACGACCTCCGGGATGACATCCCCGGCTTTCTGGATGATAACCGTGTCCCCGATCCGTATATCCTTGCGCTTTATCTCGTCCTCGTTATGCAGAGTCGCCCGGCCTACCGTAGAACCGGCGACAACAACCGGCTCGAGCACGGCCGTCGGCGTTAACGCCCCGGTACGCCCGACGTTAAGCTCGATATCTAAGACAACCGTTGTTTTTTGCTCCGCGGGGAATTTATAGGCGATAGCCCAGCGTGGCGCCTTGCTTGTAGCGCCGAGTTTCTCCTGCCGGGCAAACGAGTTTACCTTGATAACGACCCCATCTATCTCAAACGGCAACGAATGGCGCTTGTCCTGCCAGTACTCACAGAATTCATACGCCTCCTGCACCGACCCGACCTTCTTGATGTGCTTGTTTATCTTAAGACCGGCGGCCTCCATATACTTTAGCAGTCCCCACTGATCGGTAAACGCAACGCCCTCAACGTACCCAAGCGCATACACAAACATATCAAGGTTCCTTTTAGCCGAAACCTTGGGATCAAGCTGCCTGAGCGAACCCGCCGCCGCATTCCTGGGATTGGCGAAAAGGGGAATCCCAAGCTCCTCACGCTCCTCGTTAATCTGCTTAAACTGCTCTTTGGAGAGAAACGCTTCACCGCGCACCTCGAGCACATCCGGCGGCGCTTCCAAAAAGAGGCGCAAGGGAAGCGATTGGATGGTCTTAACGTTGGCGGTTATGTCCTCGCCGACCTCACCATCGCCCCTGGTCGCAGCATTCACATACATCCCGTGCTCATAGGTCAGCGACACCGCGACGCCATCGATCTTAAGCTCGCAGACTAACTCGATTTGGTCGGTCCCGAGTTCCCCGCTAATCCGATTAAAAAACGCAGCCAGCTCCTCAAACGAGAACGCGTTTGCAAGACTCATCATCCTGGCCCGGTGCCGCACCGGTTTAAACGCCTGAGACGGCTCACCGCCAACCCGCTGCGTCGGCGAATCGGGCGTAACAAGCTCCGGGTGTTCGGTCTCGATGGCGATAAGCTCCCGCATCAGTTCATCGTACTCGGCATCCGATATCTCGGGCGCATCCAGCACATAATAGCGGTGGTCGTGGTAATATATTAAGCTTCTCAGTTCCTCGGCGCGATTGTTCGCCTCTTGTAGTTTACTTATTAGAATCCCTCCGGAAATTGCGATCGGCGATCGGCGACTAGCGATTAATCAATAAAGCTAAGAGTCACGATCTTAAGCTAGCCGGCAGCGAAAAGCCGTTACGAAAAATCATTCTCGCACATGATAATTTTAACCTATTCTCGCAGACAATAAGCATTAAGCAAAGCGATAGTAATAAAGCGATTATACTGCAACGGGCACATAAAAAGAGGCGGAGAAAAACCACCTGCTTACTCAAAAAGCTGCGGCACGGTAACTATCTCATAGCCGCGCTCTTTAATCTGTTTAAGCAGTTCGGGAAGTATTGTCGCGGTTTGGCTGCTCCCGCAATGCATCAAAATGATCGCGCCGTTATCCAGCCCGGAGAGCACCCTGTTTTTCACCTGCTCGGCCGTCATCGTCGGTTTCCAGTCAAGCGAGTCAATCGTCCAGTAAATAGAGCGGTAGCCGGCATTCATGGCAACCCTCAACACCCTGGAATCACGTGCGCCATAGGGTGTCCTGAACAGCGGCTTGGTGCTCACACCGGTCGTTTTTTGGATAATGCCTTCGGTTTTACTCAGCTCATAAGCGATACCGTTGTTCGAGGTCTTGGTCAAATCAGCGTGCGAATACGTATGGTTTCCTATCGGGTTACCATCGTCGGCTATCTTCTTGGCAAGGTCTTCGTTCTCCTCAACCCACTTACCCGTCAAAAAGAACGTCGCCTTAACGTTGGCGTCCTCAAGGGCCTTGATGATCTGTCGCGTTGGCTCGCTTGTTGAACCCGCATCAAACGTCAATGCCACTTTCTTCGCATCTCTGGGTCCTCGAGAGATCTCTTGCGCGGATACCTTTATCGGCGAAGCCTTATTTTCCTTCGATTGCTGCCCGTCTTTCTTTTGTGTTGCCTCCGGTTCCACCGGCACTTTTGTCGGGATTTTAAGCAGCATACCTATCTGCAGGCTGTTGTCATCCCCAGAGAAGTTGTTAATATCCTTAATCTTCTGTACTGTGGTATTGTGCTTGGCCGCGATACTGTAGAAGGTATCGCCGGATTTAACGGTATAGGTGAGATAATTCGGTTCAGTGGTTGTCGTGGTTCCAAAAACCTTGCTGGTTGAGGACGTAACCACTACGGGCCTCTTTGCCGCCTTTTCCTTAACATCAGAGTGACCGCCAAGGCGATGCGCGAGGCTATACCCTCCATATGCTGCGGTAACGGTAAGAAAAAGTGCTGCCGCTAAAGCAACTCCAACCCGTTTGTAATTCCACTTCGTTCTCTGCCGTCTTTGAGGCTTACGCGTTTCAGGGGTCTTTATTTCATCCATGGGGCTCACCTCCTACTAGTAACTGCCGTGAGAATACTGCGACTAATACTGTCTTACCCCAGAATCCTAAAGCCAAGCCTTAGGTTAAGACTTATATGCTTACCTTCATACTATTATAATTCTTACCTGCTGGATTAGGCCAGCGTAAACCAGCACGAATGTAAAGTACTTTTGAAAAAGCAACCCGTAGTAGTAATCGGCAGTTAAGCAGGCATAAACTCAAACTTACCCCAGCCGCCAAGCGCGTCATCGACAATAATAATCGCGCCTTCGACCCCAGGTACGTTTTGAGCAACCTCAATAGCCTGCTTGATATCGTTTTTAGAGTGGATAAGATTGCCGACTTTAGTGGCAGTGGCATCGGCTAACGAGGTATTCTTCGAGAGGATAACAACCGCGTCGGATTTTCCAAAACTCACCGAATGACCGACCGTACCGGATGATGTGCAAACGCCAAGGGGAGTATCTTCGGGCAGCAATCGTACCGCCAGCTTATTACTTAAGGGCGATGTTCCGGCGAAAATGCCGATCTTTCGCTCCATGCCTGTTTTGATAAATATATCCCCACCGTTTTCAACGATCACTTCATCCGAATACGCAAGAAGGCCCAACCCGACGTACTCCGCAATCGCCCCGGCAACCGCGGCCATAGGGCCGACTTCCGCAAGCTTCGCCGCATCGGCCATCGACTTTACGATATCGGGAGCATCCGTGGGAATCTCTATGGGCACGAACGTTTTCAAGAATATGGGGTGCCTGGCGATAAAGTCCTCGATCTGTCCGCGATACAAACGCACTAGTTCATACGCGGCAGCCGTCAAGTCATTGTTTGCACATATAAAAAGGTCGGTTTCGTTAACTTTTACCTCAAACGCGAAGAGGTCCTTAGCCAGAACTTGGTTACGGTAAAAACGGGGTTCGTACACAAAAACACCTCAAACATTATGACTATTAAAGAACTACTAGACCGTAGGCTATCACAGTAAAGCAAAATAAAAAAGCCGGCCTTTGCCGACTTTTTTATTTTCCGCAGCTTATTTTTGGGAAGCTGCATCTGTCACGGTCTTCGTTCCCGCTACCGGCTTGGTCGCGGTAACTTTTTGCATTGAGGCTTGCGTAACCGCCTTAGCCTCGCCAACTAAAGACTTCACCGCACCGCTATACTTAGAGGCTTCGGTGCCTGCCTTTTGCGCATACGTCACGCCCTTATCGATATCCTGCTTGGTTCTATCTAACCTGTCCTGGATAACCCCGACATCTTTGCGGGTGGTGGTATATGCGGTGGTAGCAAAATCAATTGCCTTAGTTACCTTCCCATACGCTGCATCGATGCCTTGCTTTTCTTCTTGAAACTGAGCCGAAACTTGTGGGAATTGACTGAGCATGACAACTAAGATCAGCCCATAAAACAGCTTTCGCATTAAAACTCCTTCTTTGAAGCTTGCGCTTCAGTAAAACCTTCACTCAGTCGCTGGCCGTTATATAGTTTCACCTGCCTCCTGAAACCATTTTCTGGCAGAAAACCATAAAAAATTGCCATTAAAACCGTTATTTAGTTGTCAGTGTTTCATGCTTTTAATGTTTAGTGACGCTGTGGTGAATTGAGTAGAAAAAAGATGTGTTTGTTGCGTAGTCTCTATAATCTTTATGGTAGATTCTTACAATATGTAGTATCGGCTGCGGCACGGCAAACTTTACCTAGAAGTTTCTTCGTGCGACCATTATGCAGGAGTTGTGGATCTCCTTCACGCCGCTCTGTTTGCAGAAAGTAATCGCTTCCTGGCTTTCGGCGCCGGGTTGCATCCAGACAATATCTATGCCCTGCTCTTGTGCTTCCTTCACGATATTCTCGGTAACCTGCGGCGGCGTTACGATATCGACGACATCCGGCTTCTCGGGAAGACTGCTTATGGTAGGATACGCCTTATCCCCCTGGACCTTCTGCTCCCGGGCATTGACGGGATATACCTTATACCCGGCGCTTTTGAGATCTTCATATATCTTATATCCATATTTATCAGGATTATTGGATGCGCCGACAACCGCAATGATATTATTCTTCTTAACCGCCCGCCGTATCAATTCTTCTTCCATTATTATCACCTTTTAATTATTTCCGACGGCGCTCGCCAGCTCCTGGTATCTTACCAGGTATTTCGCTAGTTCTAAAGCTAAGCTTTAGCATAATATCCTGTACAATAAGCACAGCCTAAGCAAATAATCGCACAACAACAAACCGCTGGCAAATTTTTTGGGGTTTAGTAGTATCGGATTGCGCCGTAGATATGGTAGGCAATAAGGCACATGTAAAGCAGGATAAAGAGAATGCTGACCTCAAGGACAACCCGGTATTTTCTGAAGACCCAGACAATCGCCGTAATAGTAACCGCGAGGCTTACTTTAAAGATCACCGCCGCGGCCGGCCCCACGCTAAAGAGCTTATCCATAATCGGGTTTCCTTCAATAAACCCTGCGGAAAGGGCCTTGACTGTGAAAAAGTAATCGGCTAGGTTGAGCAGGTTAAACACAATAAGAAGCAGGACTAGCGTGTAGTAACTGTTTCTTAAATGCGATGCGCCGCGTCTAAAAATCCAGTGGTAAAGGCTTCTTGTATTGAGGTGGTTCTGCCTTCTGTCAAAACCTTCCCGCCGTTCCCATAGCTTTAAGCTGATACCGTTCCGGCGCCTATTGGTCTTACGACGTTCGATGCCGTAGCTTGCGCATTCATGGCAGGGTTTGCGGCACTCCGCGTTATGTTTTTTGCCCTCGTAGCATACGTAATTTTCCAAAATAGCTCCAGGATAATAGGACTCTAGCCCAACGAGAAACAAGAATGTCTTAAAAGAATTATCGGGGTAAAAAGCAGTTTAGTAAACGCTAAGCTACAAACTTAGCTTATTGATATCAAGTGCTGTGCTAAACTGGCACGTTAGAGGGTCGCAATTCACCATGGCGCCGACCTGGTGGCAGATAATATCGCTCGCCGATCCTTCTAATTCGATGCCAAATCTTGCATGTATCAGCGATACGATAAGGTCCATTATCGTCCACACCACATTCTTGCAGCATCTACAATTCGTCGAGTTATCGGCAAGGTATTCTATCGCCTCCGCCACAACCTTCATGGTTATATCATCCTGCAGGTCGGTTCTGTTAGGCATGGCTTTAAAAACGGCATGAAACGCAATACCGACGGCGGCACCCATCCCGCACACACCGGTCTGCAGCGTTGCCCGCGTCACCGCCCGCTCTTTGGCGGTCTCGAGCGCGCTAAAGATATCCTCATCGGTAAGTTTTGCCGAGCCCTCGTTCTTTATAGCCGTAAGAAGCGCAGCGGCAAATATCCAGGCATGTTCGCACGAACGATCGGGGAGTTGCGGGAAGCCCATCATCATCATTGCTATCTCGAAGGGATCTTTGGATCTGGTTGTCTTAATAATCCACTCGATAAACTCTGTGATCGGTATCTGGTAGCATGTCGGGCACACAAAGTGTCCCTCCGGGCACCAGAGATTTGATTTGTGCTGCTCACCGCAATAGTAGCAGGAGAGGTCTACCTCGGTATCCAGAAACTCAAGCAGCGATCCGCATGAGAAGCAATTTCGCACGTAGCCGGAGACTATGGGGCTATCCGACGTACCGCACAGCTGTCCTCGATCATTCGACCAGTTCGGTTGATGCCCACCGACATCAAAATCAAGACATCAGCCGCTCGGCAATAGCGCACCGGGCTTTTCTTCAATCACGACTGGTCGTCATCACCTTTTATGACGTCCTCGTGAATGATTTTCCACTTATCTTTTACCTTTTTGAGCTTCCACTCATAGGTGTTCTTTCCAAATGTACTGTAATTTTCATGCTGAGCGTTGTATTTGATATAGTATTCGAGATCCGCCGTTATGTCGGCCCCATCGCCGCTAAAACTGGTCTTTTTAAGCTTAACGCTGGATAGCCTGAATTCAAGAAGTCGCATCGGGGTACTTGTATCAAGCGCTCCCGTGCCGGTATCCTTGGATTTATCAGCGGCGATTAGACCATCTATGAGCTGCTGCTGCTCGGCCAGCTCTCCGGAATCCGCATCGTAGAACTCCATTAACTTCTGTTTGAATTCGCGGACTTTGTCCTGGTTTACAGAAAGACGGGCAAAGTTCTTAATATTCCAACCATTAATAGCCGTATTAGCAGCCTTAAGCTGGTCTTCACTTAACACTGGGTTGCGTGAAGCGAGTACTCTTTGTATGCCAACTACCGCAATAACCGCAATAATTATTATCCCAATAATAGTAATTATTGACTTTTTGCTTAAGTTAAAGCGCACAGTTACCTCCATTCGATTCTTACAAGCTTTAAATGTCCCCGCTACTTTACTTCTGGAAGCCTACCGGGATTAAAACTTCCAACCTCTTGTCACAATTCTATCTAAAACAGCACTTTATAGCAACTTTATTATATGCTGGAAATCCAACAAAGGTCCTACTCAACCACCAAAAGTTGCAGTAAATAGAACAATTAAAGCATTAAAAAAGACTGCTGCATATATGCAGCAGTCTTTTTTATAGAGCATAGCGCGCATAGAGTAGAGTCACAAAATATCAAGCTTATCGGTCACATTAGTACCGCTCGGCTGCAACCCTCGCGGGTTTTACACCTGCGGCCTATCAACCAGGTAGTCTACCTGGGACCTTCGTCGGTTTTTAAACCGACGGGAAACCTCATCTTGGGGTGGGCTTCGCACTTAGATGCTTTCAGCGCTTATCCCTTCCGAACGATAGCTACCCAGCGGTGCCCCTGGCGGGGCAACTGGTACACCAGAGGCCCGTCCACCCTGTTCCTTTCGTACTTAGGGCAGCTCCCCTCAAGTTTCCAACGCTCACGGCAGATATTGATCCGACCTATCTTACAATGGTCTTATTCCAGCTCACATACCGCTTTAATGGACGGCAAGTCCAACCCTTGGGAGCTCCTACACCCCCAGGATGCGATGAGCCGACTACGAGGTGCCAAGCCACTCCGTCGATGTGATCTTTCGGGGGTGATTGGCCCTATTTCCCCGGAGAACTTTTATCCCATGTAACGGTGGCCCACCCACTTGGTACCACCGCGTCACTAGGCCCGGCTTTCGCCCCTGCGCGGCCTGTCGGCCTAAGCAGTCAGGCACCCATACGCCCTTATGCACACTGCACGATTTCCGATCGTGCTGAGGGTACCTTTGGAGCCCTCCGTTACTTTTTAGGAGGGGGCCGAAACAGCCAAACTGTCCACCTGACCCTGTCCCCCCACCGGATTCACGGTGGCAGGTTAGGGCGTTCACCCAAGATCAAGCTGCAGTCAAGCTTCCGGGGGTTTACATCCCGCCGCGAGAAACCGGTCTATTCACCGATTTAGCCAATTTCGCCGAGTCCCTCGTTGAGACAGCGCTCGAGTCGTTATGCCTTTCGACATGACGGAAATTATCCGCCGGGAATTCCGCTACCTTTGGGCCGTCATTCCCTTACGGCCTCCGTTTACCGGGGTTTCGATTCGGAGCCCTCAGTTGAAATCGTTGGGGCTCTCCACCCCAACAATCCTACCCTACGACCCCTCTTCTTAGGGTCCGGCACTGGGAAGGCGTCAGCCCCTATACATCCTCTTACGAGTTAGCAGAGACCTGTGTTTTTAATAAACAGTCGCTCGAGCCAATTTAATTGAACCTTTCTTCGGGTTGCCCCGAGGAAAGACCCCCTTATCCCGAAGTTACGGGGTCAGTTTGCCGAGTTCCTTAACGAGGGTTGTCTCGCTCGCCTTAAGGGTTTATCCCTTAGCCTGCCTGTGTCGGTCTGCAGTACGGACACCGATCCAAATTGCGGGTTTTTTTAAGCGGTTCGGCCTTGCCGGGTGGGCTTCCACTCGTCCCCCGACGCGGCTTACCCGCGTCGCCCGCTTTTTAGTTGCTAGCTGCCGTCTACCGGTGAACAAACCACCGGAGAACAGCTTGCGTTAACAACTACGGATCGGTGGCGCCGGATTATTAACCGGCTTATCCATCGACTACGCCTTTCGGCCTCGCCTTAGGTCCGGCTAACTCCCAGTTGATGAACAGAGCTGGGAAAACCTGAGGCTTTCGGCGGATGGGATTCTCACCCATCTTAGTTAGCTACTCATGCCGGCATTCTCTCTTCTGTGGAATCCACCAGCCCTCACGGGATGGCTTCAACTCCCACAGAACGCTCCCCTACCGATCTAGGTAAGACGGCCAAGGTTAAAACCCTGACACACCTTATATATACCTAGAACTCACAGCTTCGGTGATAGACTTAAGTCCCGGACATTTTCGGCGCAGGATCGCTCCACCAGTGAGCTTACACGCACGACACTCTTTAAGGGATGGCTGCTCCTAAGCCAACCCCCTGGTCGTCTTCGCAATCCCACTTCCTTAAGAACACTGAGTCTATACTTAGGGACCTTAGCTGGTGATCCGGGTTGTTTCCCTCTCGGCTGCGGACCTTTACGCCCGCGGCCTCACTCCCGAGAAACGATCAACGGTATTCGTTAGTTCGACTTGGGCTCCGACCCACAAAGTTAAGGGGCCGTCGTACCAAATCGGCGCTCTACCCCCGTTGGTCTATCTCGAGGCTGCACCTAAATGCATTTCGGGGAGAACCAGCTATCTCCGAGCTCGCGTAGATTTTCTCTCCTATCCACAGATCCTCCCATGGCTCTCTCAGTCAACGGGTTCAGACCTCCACTCAGCCGCGCAAACGGCCGAACTTCATCCTGTCCATGGATAGCTCGCTCGGTTTCGGGTCTACAGCAAGCGACTTATTGGCGCCTTATTCAGACTCGCTTTCGCTGCGGCTCCGCTTGTTACAAGCTTAACCTCGCCACTCACCGTAACTCGCCGGCTCTTATACAATAAGCACGCCATTACAATGTGAGAAACTAGAAAGTTGACCGGCGCTATCGCGCCTAGTAGAAATTAGATTGAATCTAATTTCTAATCTCTCACTAGCTCTGACTGCTTGTAGGCATATGGTTTCAGGTTCTATTTCACTCCCCTCCCGGGGTTCTTTTCACTTTTCCCTCACGGTACTAGTTCACTATCGGTCGCTGGAGTATTTAGCCTTGGAAGGTGGTCCTCCCAGATTCACACAGGTCGTCCATGTCCCGTGTTACTCGGGAAACCGCCGGAAGTCTCTCGCGTTTCGCATACAGGGCTATCACCTTCTATGGCGGAAGTTTCCACTTCCTTCAACTACGCGGGAGATTTGTAACTTCCTGAAAGCTCCGCAGAGTCTTTCAGGCGGCTCCCTCGACCCCCGGACGGACAACGCCTGCGGGCTTTTACATCCGCCGGGTTTAGGCTGTTCCCTTTTCGCTCGCCACTACTAGGGGAATCGCTATTGGCTTTCTCTTCCTCCAGGTACTGAGATGGTTCAGTTCCCTTAAGTTCCCTTCCCCGCCCTATATATTCAGACGGAGATGACCGGCTTTAGTACGCCTGGCTTTTAGGCCAGGCAGATGATCGGCCAGCCGGGTTTCCCCATTCGGATATCTCCGGATCGAAGGTTGCCGCACCTCCCCGGAGCGTATCGCGTCACGGCTGCGTCCTTCATCGGCTCCAAGCGCCAAGGCATCCACCATACGCCTCTAAATCACTTGATATTCGCTCGTCTATGCACGCTATATTGTTTTTAAAGAGCACTCAGCGATCAGCTGTCAGCTCTCAGCTCTTCTAAAAGATTTAAGCTGATGGCTGACGGCTAAGGCACCGTTCGGTGCCGCTAGCTCAAGGCTCAAGGTTCTGCGGGCGGGTGCCCCGCCCAACATCGAAAGGAGAACCTCTCGGCCTTGGGCTTCGAACCTTGAACCTTCAGCTGCAAGACCTGCGCCTTGCAGTCGTCCTGGACGGGTGTTCCTGTGGGTTGCCCACAGGGGAACCCGGAGCCGGAACACTCTTCGGAACTTTCTAGGCCGGATATAACAATATCCAATTGAAACGCCCACACCTCTCGGTACGGGCAGCATGCCCATCCAACGGCCACCTCAATGGGGGTACTCTCGGCACCGCCCTCCAGCGTCCCGGCAAACCTTTCGGCCCGCTGGGGTCCGGTTGGGCCGCATGACTTCAAGCATCCCGCATTTGGCGGACGTGGCCGGCTATATGAGGGAGACCCGAGAACGTATTCACCGCAGCTTTCTGATCTGCGATTACTATCGGCTCCATCTTCATGCAGTCGGGTTTCAGACTGCAATCCGCACCACGACCGGCTTTTTGGGATTTCCTCCCCCTCGCGGGTTCGGACCCCTTTGTACCGGCCACTGTCGCGTGTGTGTAGCCCAAGGCATCCGGCGCATGCTGATCCGCCGTCGTCCCCATCTTCCTCCCACTTCGCTCACGGGCAGTTCCCTATGAGTGCCCGGCATTATCCGATGGCAACATAGGGTAAGGGGTTGTGCCCGTTACGGGGAGCTAACCCCACACCTCACGGCACGGGCTAACGGTGACTATATACACCTGCCTCCAGGGAGGGGACGTTGTTTCCTGTGGGTCCTAAGTGCCACTTAGGACCCACAGGAAACAACGTCCCCCAAGAGGGCCAACGTTTCCGCCGGCTTGCTCCTGAAGGTAGCCTTGGTAAGGTTCTGCGCTCGAAGTCGCATTAAACCACACTCGCCGCCGATTGTGCAGATCTCCACAGGTCCCTTGGTTTTCAGCCTTGCGGCCGTACTCCCCAGGCGGGGCACTTGTCGCGTTAGCTTCGTCCCGGGCAATGTAATTGCCCAGGGCTAGTGCCCAACTTTTACAGCCAGGACTACGCGGGTGTCGAACCGCATCGCTCCCCTGGCTTTCGTACCTCAGCGTCAGCCTGCAGTATAGGAAGCTGCCTTCGCCATTGGAGTTCTTCCCGATATCAACGCATTTTACCGCTCCACCGGGAGTTCCACTTCCTTCCACTGCGCTCTAGGAGGATAATCTCGGCTGACCTCCTCCCGTTTTGCGGGAGGCTTTCACAGCCGATACGCCCAGCCGCCTACGTACCCTTTACGCCCAGTAATACCGGACAACGCTTGCGCCCTACGTTTAACCGCGACTGCTGGCACGCAGTTTGTCGGCGCTCTTACCGCGGGTACTTTCACCCAGCCGGGGTTATTGGCCCCCTGGGCTTACTCCCCGCGGACTGAAGTTTACGATTAGGGTTTTCCTAACTTTCTTCCTTCACGCGGCATTGCATCGTCACGCTTTCGCGCATTGCGAGAGATTCCACCCCGCTAACCCTTTCGGGTCCGGACCTTGTCTCAGTTCCGGTCGGGCTGACCACCCTCTCGAGCCAGCTACCCGTCATCGGCTTGGTGGGCCGTTACCTCACCAACTACCTGATAGGACGCAGGCCCATCTCAAAGCAGAAGCCTTGGGTTTGTGGCTACCTTTTTCTCGCACCTTCGAAAAGGTGTGAGCTTATCCGGCATTAGCCCCTTCCAAGTGACCTTCGATATATTTCCCTTGCCGTAGGCCTTACCCTTTCGGGCAGGTCGCTACGAGGAAGCATAATCTACAAGCCTCTCGGGAAGGGTTATTCCGGTCTTTGAGGCAGATTGCCTACGCGTTACTCCGCCGTACGCCGCTCAGCCTCCCGGCACAATCACCGGGAAGCCCGCTCGACTTGTCGGGGCAAGTGCATGCCGCCAGCGTTCGTCCTGGGCCGGGACCAAACCCGCAGAAGTTAAAACCTCACAGGATATCATCCAGCGAGGCCCCACGATCTAATCGGCTCTTTCCGGCCTAGTCTCACCTTTGTGAGATTGTAAATTTTTCAAAGATCCGCCGTCCAACTCTATTTTTACCCTCATTCGAGAAAATTAAACCAACCGCAATCCATCGTCGCGTCTTCTATAATTCAATGCAATTCAATCTTCGTCGAGTATTGAGTATATTTTGCCGGGTATTTAATACTCGGCTTTTCGAATAAGTCTGGCCGAGCATCTAAGATGCTCGGCCAGTTTTTACCTTCCATATTTTACTATTCACAATTATCCGAAACTCAATCGCGCTACTAGGGCGAATAGTAATGGTGACCGCGAAATGGCACTTGATCTACTGCGGTTTTGGATAACAGTGAATAGTTACCTTAAAGCAGGCTGGAACCCTGCTCGTGATGCTGGCGGATGGTTTGGTCAAGTAGTATTAAGGCGGAATAAAACAAAAAAACAGAAAGAGCCTAAGATAACCTTCGCAACGTTGCCCTTCCCCAACTGGGGCTCATTAAGGATTCCCTGCAAACACCTTGGGTTGACTCACCCAACATACCTTCAGGAACCTCTTTTCCATGACAACTTATGCCCGCCCGTCGATCCCATCCATTGTGGTGGGGTACGCCGGTCTTCATCTACTATCCCAGGCCCTTCCAATTTGAAATTTTCAAATATTATCAACGTTTCCGTCTCTATCTAAAGTATACACGCCAATGTTGTTTTCGTCAATTTAAAACGAAGATTTTTGCAACTAATTTTTGTGAGTTGTGCCGCTTTTGTTCTTAGTTAAACTATCGGTAATTACCAGTATTTGCCTTAGAATTAATTACCAGCTTTTACCATTAGAATTTGAGGTTGCCCTGATTATTTATAATAGTTTATCCTTGGCTAGTATAGGTCTATCGCCATGCGTAGTTAAAAGCGACCTAAAGGAGTATTATGGCCGGGCTAATCTGTGCGAGCGGTTTTTGGCAAACAGTTAGAAGTGGAAATATAACTACCCTGATCGATAAAGCAATCGATTGGCTTACCAAATATGGGCTGCAGATTGTAGCCGCTCTTGTGGTAGGTTTCATCATTTATCGGCTGCTGAGTATCGCCATACGCCGCAGCGTCGCTCTAATCAGTAAGGATACGTTTTTAAGTGCCGAGGAAGCGAAACAGCGGGCAAAAACCCTGGGCTCAGTCCTCGATGCGCTGGCAAGATTTGCGGTCTTTTTTATAACGATAGTCGTAATTTTACAGAGCACCACCTCGTGGAATATCTCGGCCCTAATTGCAGGCGCGGGGGTCGTGGGTATCGCGATCGGTTTCGGCGCGCAAAGCTTGATTAAGGATTTTATATCAGGGTTTTTCATCATCTTTGAGAACCAGTTCAGCGTAGGCGACCTGGTGCAAATTGGTAACGATAAAGGAACCGTCGAACATTTAAGCCTGCGCACGACCAGACTCAGGGATTTTCAAGGTAATGTCCACATCATCCCCAACAGTCAGATCAACGTCGTCATAAACCAGTCGCGTGGCTGGTCAAGGGCAATCGTGGATATTGGAGTGCCCACCGTCGAAGACCCGACAAGGGTTATCGATATAATTAAAGATGCAGTGGCGGGCATCGCCTCATCCGGTAAGTGGAAAGATATTTTGCAGGAAGATCCTCGGGTCACAGGTATCGATGACTTTAAGGAAAACACAATGGTGTTCAGGGTAACCGCCGTGACCACATCGAACGCACAGGACGCGATTGCACGGGACATACGAAACGGGGTAAAGACTGCGCTCTCCCAAAACAAGATAGAGATATTCGTCAAACCATAGCGATTTACGTGACAGAGCTGGAACAAAAGGAATGGGGGCCGAAGCCCCCATTGTTTACTTGCGTCCGGTTACGCTATATCAGTCCGGCCCAGTGAATAACCGCTAGTACCAGCACAACGACTGCGACAATGTAGATGAAGTTCGCTAAAGCAACGCTAAAGCTAAATATCCCGAGTAACTGCAATAGGGCAAGAATAACCAGAACTACAAGTACCGCATACAATATATTCCAGAACATATTGGTTGTCCTCATAGCCATTACATCCACCCCCTTACAATATCTTTTTACCCACTTTTGTCCGATGGAAACAATAAATCCGCGGTTAAGATGCGATTTTTATACCCACAGTGAACGACGTGCAGAAATAACGGCCACGGAAAATGCGGGTTCAGATAGCGCCTAGCGGTTGGGTTGCTCAGGGGCTTGGTTTTTTGATAACGAGGACTTTGAGATGAACCTCAAAACGATGGCCGCTCCGGCTAAAAGTGTAAGGTAGTAGGTAAGGAAACGCCATACAAGAACGATAAGGCCGATGATCTCGCCCGGAACAAGCCCTTGCAAAAGACCGGTGAGTGCAGCTTCGACGACGCCGCTTCCCCCGGGTGTGGGGCTAACCGGTGCGACCGCAAAGAGCAGAAATATCCTGAAGATAAGTTGACCTAGATTGCCTGAAACCCCAAAGCCGAACAAGACAAGCGGCAGCACTGAAAACAAGCCAAACCACGCGACAACCTCACTTAAGAATACAGCGATGATCGAAGGAGCGTTTTTGAGCGAAAACAAGTCCTTTAAGTTTAAGCTCAGATGATCGATCTCGTGGTGAATCCTGTCCCTCGCCTTGCCAAGCCGCTCCTCACCCAGCCCCCTGGTTAGCAAACGCCCATGCAGGATACGGCTAACCGAGGCTTTAGCCCGAACCGGTTGCTTGATAAAAAACAACGTGATAAGCGACCATATAGCCGCCGCTGCGGCGATGCCGAGCAGGCTTAATTTAACCGAATTTGAAAGCGATGACCTGAAAATAATAAAAATCATTAAACCGAGCGCAACAAAAAGCCATGATGAGATAGTCGCCCTGCTGCTGGTGACGGCAGTCGCCTCTCCGGGGGTTAAACCATCACCCGTTAAGAGGTAAATCTGTGTCGGGATCAACCCGGAGCCAAACGGTGTGATATAACCAAAGAAACTTCCGCCAAGGTAAACGCGCAGCGAAGCGGCAAAGCTGATGGGTTTCCTTGTCACTCTGGTCAGAAGATAAAACGGTAGTCCGCTAAAGATCCAACTCAACAGGACCGCAAGAGCCGCAAGCCCGAGAAAGGTAAGATTGATTTTTGAGAGTGCCAGGAGCGTACGCTTGTTGAAGGTAAGGGCTATGATTACACCTACCGTTACTATGCCAAGAAGCACTACGGTCAGTATGCCCTTTTTAGCCCGCTGCAGGCTTATGTTCTCCCGGTTGTTCTGCATGGGTCTTAGTATAATCGATAGCTTTTAGAGCGGTCTAGCGAAAAATAGGTCTTATCCGGTTTCATCCATCAGCTCATCGGTTCCGAAATCTTCTAAGAGTCCGCGGAATTCTTCTTTGTGCGACCGAGCTTGTTTAAGGATGACCTCCGCAAGCGCACGTAGCTGGGGATCCCAGATTTCCTCGAGATGAAGCTCGTATTCACTCACTATTTGAGACTCGAGGTCATAGTTGGCTCTCATCATATGCTCGAATACCTCGGGATTTACGGTATCGTAGTGGTCTGCCGCCGGAATCCCGCCCGCATCCTCGATACCGGTCACCAGCCACTGGATATGCTGGTTTTCTTCGTTGATGATGTTGGCCAGGATGCTTTGGGCGGGTTCGTGGTCTATGTCTGTGAGGTGTTGTTCGTATTGAAGCTTCGCCGTCCGTGCAAGGCGCAGGAACTGGTTGAATATATCGTACAAGTGCCGGCGAGACGCCATATATCATCCCTCCAAGTATCGCTTCTCGTATCCCTTTAGGTATCTCTTTAGTTATCTCTTTAGTTTCCTGCTATATGAGTTCCCAAAAACCGGGTAGTTGAAGCAGAACCTGTGCGGCTTGGCTAAACTGCGTCCTCGAATCCAATTTGGGGTTTGTCGTCATCGGAACCGTTCTCTGAGTCGAAGCTCTCTATCAACTCTATGCGCTCGACGACCTTAAGCATAACCTCGACTATTTCGGGGTCAAACTGGGTGCCTGAACCGGATTTCAGCTGCTCGGCACCCTGCCTGAGGGGCATTTCCTCCCGGTATGGCCTACTTGAGGTCATGGCCTCAATGGCATCGGCCACCGCCAGGATACGCGCACCGTAGGGGATCGCATCGCCCGCTAAGCCCGAGGGGTAACCGCCGCCGTTAAACCACTCGTGGTGATGTTTGACGATCGGCACGGCGCCCTTGAGGAACTCGATGGGTTTTACTATATCGGCGCTCATGGAGGCGTGACTTTTCATCAGCTCCATCTCCTGCTCGGTGAGGGCTCCGGGCTTGTTCAAAATCCGCTCATCGATGCCTATCTTGCCTATATCATGCAAGAGACCCGCATATTCGATCGTTTCAACCTCTTTCTGATTCATGCCAAGCCCCTGAGCAAGGGCGACGGCAAATCTGCTGACCCGGTTGGAATGGTTCGCCGTATATGAATCGCGGGCGTCAACGGCTTTGGCGAGCGCCCTAATAACCTCAATGGTCAAGTTGCGAATACCATCGACAAGTCGGGCGCTCTTTAAAGCGACCGAGATCTGATCGGCGAAAAGCAGGAACCTGTTTACCACCATGTCGCTGAACTCCTGGCGGTCTTTATACCAGACAACAACGCTGCCTATCGGCTCGCCGTCGACTGAAAGCGGTGCGGCGATCATTGACTTAACGTTAAAGCGGGCGTACATCTGCCGCACATCGTCGCTTAAATTAGAATCGTTTAAATCGCCCAGCAGTAGTATTTGCCCCGATGCTATCGACGGACAAATGTTGATACTGGGGGTTTTTCCTCGTATCCCCCTGATAAACTCGCGGCTTTCATCAGGGCCAAAACCATGCAGGCTTCGGATCTGTATATGCTTGTCGCCGTCAAGCAAGGCAATGCAGCAATAATCGGCCCCCACGAGTTTACAAATACCCTCGGTTATCAGGTTGAATATCGAGTCGATCTTCTGCCCGCCAAGAATTGCGGCGTCGATATCCGTCAGAAGTTTTAACTCTTCTACCCTACCCCTCAACTCATCAATATATTCCTGGATGGCGCCGTAAGAGTTCGACATGCTGTTGCGGATATTCTCAAACGCCGTGACGAGCCTATCTATTTCTTCAATACCGTGATAATTACAGGCAACATTAAGGTTTCCTTCAGCGAGTTGCTCGGCGGCAAGCGTAAGCTTGTATAAAGGGTTATGGGTTTTCAGCACAGCCATGGTCCCACCTAAGATGGCATACGCTATGTTAAAAACTGCGATGTAGAGGAAGCTCTGCAGAGGCTTGTCTGCCGCCCCGGGGTCGGAATCCAGAGAATACCACGCGATTAGGGCAAAGATGTTTGGTAGAATTACCCCTAGGGCCATCAGCATAAGCAACGTTTTTCTTTTTATGCCTTTCTTGACAGTATCATTCATAGTAATTCTTAACCTATAAATAATCGGGATGCCCCGGTGGGCGCACCATTCTCGGTCGTAGTCTCTTCACCGATGGTCTAATTTGACGATCTAATAGACTCATCGGCAAACCGGTGCGTGCGCTTAATATGGCGGGTGTATTAACTACATAGCACTAAAGAGCCGCAGGCACCCGCTCCGGCCAAGGCGCACCCCTTGGGAAGCTCAGCGCCGAAAGCCCTCTCTTTCCGCCAGCAGATCGAGTTGAATCGCTAACTCAAAATCAAGGGCGCTGACGGGGTTGTCGCTTATTATTTCCTTGATATAGGAACTGCATTTATTGCAAAAGCTTACCCTCCAGCCACCGGCACCCTCCACAGTAAAGTAGCCCAAGGCTGGGTGATCGTTATTATAGCATGCCGGACAGGTTACCCTGTTAAAGAGCCACTCCGTCTCGCATAAGGAACAGACAAGAAAGCGGCGCCCGCCATTTCTTTCCTGGCGCCCGCCGACCGGGGTATGCCCACAGGCCGGGCAGATATTTAAAAGCCATCTGTCGTGCTCTATGTAGGGACGAATAAGGCCGGCCCAGCTTTTTAAAAATGGCTTTAAAAGCTCCTGCAAGAAGAACAGGTAAGAGTCCGGATTGGCACCTAGAATTGCCGCATCAGATTTTGCAGGGTCAAAGTTTCCTTTGATATAAGAAGCAGTGCCACCTAAAACCCTTTCAAACTCCAGCTTCTTGATAAACTCAAAGGGCTGGTATTTAGCAAGCAGGGTTTGCAGCCTGGTAAATAAAGAGACCAACTCGTTCTCCGGCAGGTCTAAAGTATAGATTTGAAGCCAGGGTCGTCCCTCAAGATGAATATTTTTAAGGTCTTGCTGAGGTGGCTCAAAGTGAACCACCTCAGCCGTTTTGGGAAATTCTTTCTGTAACCCTCTTATCTCATTTACAAGCCTTGCAAGCTCCGGTGGATGCTGCAACAAATAAATCCCGTCCTTTTCTTAGTGTTTATCCAACCTGGCCGGCATAAAGAATAACGTATCTCATTAAAAAACCGCCGACTAGAACCAGCACCGCCGAAAGTGTGACCGCGCCCGGCGTGGCTTTGCCGATCCTCATTTCTCTGTACTCAATGGCCAGCGGAGCAATAAGACCCATAAATACAACCCCCAGCCAGAAGGCGACCGCATAGCGACCGGCTACCAGGGATTGCAGCGCACTCGGGGCCCAGGCGGCCATTCCGATCATTAAAGCTATTATAGCCAGTATCTCCAAAACGATGACCTTTACATCAACCTTGTCGAGAAGATGCATTAACTCTTCGTCCGTATCCCTCCTTGCTTTCATCCCCAGCACAAGCGCGGCTATTCCTGTCGAGGTGGCTGAGAGCAGGAAAAGCATGCCTAAAAACGGTGTCGCCCGCCAAAGCGGCACGGATGTTGCTGTCAGCAGCACACCGGTATATCCGGCCACCAAGATACCGAAAAACGCGGCAATATAAGAAATGATTCTGCGCAGTGAATCGCTGCCCGTAAGAAACAGCACCAGATTAATAACCAGGAGAATAGCGAAAAAGCTTAAAAACCATACTCCCTGGGACATGACCGAGCTGATATTAACCATGGGCACGAAATCATTGCTAACAATGAAGTGCCAAAATGAAAGGGGCTTGCCCAGGTCTACCACCAGTAATAGCAGTCCCACTACGATTAAAGGCAGGGCGATAATGTTTCCCCACAAGGTGAGTCGGCGGTATTTACCGCCGCTTAAAACCTCAGCCAGCGTACCGCCGTAGAAAGCGGCCGAGGCAATGCCTGCTAAAAATAGATAAAGAGCGATAATTATTGACCAATTTGCTGAGCGCATCAAGATCTTCCCCCTTTCAGGCCTCTCTCTCGTGCCTCTAAAAAGCTCTTAAACGGTACCAGCGCGATAAGTGCTCCGGCTATGCCAACACCGAGCCAGCCTGCAAAGATATTT
>Ga0210012_1000373_pt1 | contig 54100 bp, 62 predicted proteins | sample CryGeymeta201504_FD_183974 | JGI IMG/M metagenome (GOLD analysis project Ga0210012, IMG submission 183974) | Groundwater microbial communities from Crystal Geyser aquifers in Utah, USA - Crystal Geyser metaG 2015-04 (SPAdes) (version 2) | ecosystem: Environmental > Aquatic > Deep subsurface >... | reverse complement strand
CGCCCCGTTCAAACCGAAAGGTGCCAGAGCATCCCGACTATCGCCGCTACCGTGACCGCAACCGCGTTGAGCGCATGTTCGGCAAGCTCAAGCAACAGCGCCGTATCGCCACCCGCTACGACAAGACAATCCTATCCTTCGAAAGCTTCCTCAACCTCGCCGCCACTCGCCTATGGCTGAAGTCTTTTGTCAACACAGCCTAGTCACAACGATGCGAAGCGAAACTTCAGCAACAGCTTCGACGTGATCTTTATTTACACAAAGAGCCAGAACTATACATTTGAAGCGCAGTTTACGGCTTATTCAGATGAATACATTCGTAAGAATTTCAGGCACTTCGATAATGGACGGGCGTACTCGTCCGAAAATCTGCGAAGCCCGAACCCGCGTCCGAATTTGACTTATGATTACAAGGGTTTCAAGCCACATGCTAACGGTTGGACTGTTTCGCTCGACAAAATGAAAGAGTTGGATGCTGCGGGGCGTCTTATTTTCCCGTCGAGCCCAGACGGTCGAATACGCGTAAAAAAATATCTCGATGAGATGAAGGGCGTTGTGATTGGTAATGTTTGGGACGACATTCCACCGATTTCTTCTCAAGCCGCCGAGCGCCTTGGCTACCCCACTCAAAAGCCCGAGGCTCTACTCGAACGGATCATCAAGGCGTCATCAAAAGAGGGTGACACCGTGCTCGACGCCTATTGCGGCTGCGGCACAACGGTTGCGGTCGCGCAGCGCTTGGATCGTCGATGGATCGGGATCGACATTACCTATCAGTCCATAGCGCTAATTCTCAAACGCCTGTCTGAGCGCTACGAGGACGAATGGCCAGCGATTGAGGCAAATATCAAACTTGACGGGGTTCCGCGCGACCTCGCCAGCGCAATCGCGCTCGCCAACCGCAAGGACGACAAGACCCGCAAGGAGTTCGAAAAGTGGGCGGTACTCAGTTTCTCGAACAATCAGGCGCGCATCAACGAGAAGAAGGGCGGCGATGGCGGGATCGACGGGATCGGCCTGTTCTTCATCGACAAAGAAACAAATGGACGATGTATCATTCAGGTCAAATCCGGCAAAACCGGCCCGCGCGATTTGCGCGACTTGATGGGCACGATCCAGCGCGAAAAAGCGGAAATCGGCGTGCTGATCTGCATGGATATGCCGACCAAGGCGATGCGCGACGAAATGACCGCTGCGGGCAAGTATGTGCATCCCACCATCGGGCGCGAATATGATCGATTGCAGGTGGTGACGATTGCCGAGATGTTCCCAGACGTTGAAAACGGGCGCGCTGCGCGTCGGCTCGACCTGCCTTGGGCGCGCACCGATACGGTCAAGAAGGCTGCGGCCAAGGGCGATGCGGACAAGCAGCAAACCTTGCTTTAGAAAGAAGCTGGACCCCGGCTCAAGGCCGGGGTGACGAACGCGGGGGTTGGTGGCTCCTCGAGTCTTTTGTTTGGCCCCTCAAGCGCCGGGCGGCGGACGTCCGTCCGCCTTGGCTTACGCGCCATAAGGCGCGGCGCGCGGTCGCGCTTGCGGCGGCTGCGCCGCCGGTTCAGTGGCACACGCGCTGTTGGCGGCTCCGCGCCCGCCCCTGACCCCTTCCGCAGACGGGAGGGGGACGTGTTGCGCTGATGCTCCCCTCCCGCGAGCGCGGGAAGAGATGGACGCGGGCAAGCAGGGTAGCCTGCTCTGACCCCTCCGTCAGCCGCGTCCCGCGTCTGCCACCTCCCCATCTGCAAGGGCAAACGGGGAGGGCCGATTAAGCCTCCCCGTTGCGCAGCAATGGGGAGGGGGACCGCGCGCAGCGTGGTGGAGGGGTTGAGAGCGCGCCCCCTCCGTCTGCCGCCTCTCCATTTGCAACCGCAAGCGACGAGGGATATTGTCGCAGCGAAGGAGGGGTAGGTGCGCAAGAGCGACCATGCCTATGCCAAGGCGCGGCAGCTGCGCCGGGACATGTCTTTGCCGGAACGCCTGCTGTGGCGAGAATTGCGGGGCAAGCCTGCGGGTTGGAAGTTTCGCAGGCAGCATGCTGTCGGACCATACGTGATTGATTTTTATTGCGCTTCGGTAAAGCTCGGGATCGAGATTGATGGGATCGTTCATGACATGGGCGAGCATCCGGAACGCGATGTGCAGCGCGATGCGTTTTTGCGCAAACATGGTGTTGATGTGGTCAGACTGCCCGCGCGCGATGTGCTGGCCGCGCCGGGGCAAGCGGCTGAAACCATTCTTGCGCTGTGCCGCGCGCGCGGTAGATAACCCCTCCGTCAGCCGCCCTTCGACAAGCTCAGGGCGTCTGCCACCTCCCCATTGCTGCGCAACGGGGAGGGATGAGTAGGATCGCGCTTGACCCCCCACCCAATCCCGCCTATGGGCGCGCATCTTCCGGGGTCATTCCCGGTTTGAGCTGAACATTGGCGGCTCCGTCTCCCTCGCAGGAGGCCGTCGTCAAAGTAACCCGGTGGCCGAAGGGCCGGATAGGCGGGTGGAGCGTTTCAGTCTCGTTCGTCGTCCCCGCCTTGCGGGGCTTCGCGGCCACAGCCTTGGTGCTGGCGGATTGCGATCCCGGATCAAGTCCGGGGTGACGGGTTGGGCTTTCTCCCTCCTCCCACATTGTCCGGTTCCGGTGTCACCCTCGTCTCGATCCCTTCAGGGAAAGTGGGAACCGGTTTCCCGCCCGGAAGGGTCGACAAAAAGGTGAAGTGAGAACTTAATGCCGACAATCAACCAGCTGGTCCGCAAGGGCCGCGTCCCGCAGAAGGCCAAGTCCAAGGTCCCTGCGATGGAGCAGAACCCGCAGAAGCGCGGCGTTTGCACCCGCGTTTACACGACGACCCCGAAGAAGCCGAACTCGGCATTGCGCAAGGTGGCCAAGGTTCGCCTGACCAACCAGCGCGAAGTCATCAGCTACATCCCCGGTGAAGGCCACAACCTGCAGGAGCACTCCGTTGTGCTGATCCGCGGCGGGCGTGTGCGCGATCTTCCCGGTGTGCGTTACCACGTCCTGCGCGGCGTGCTCGACACACAGGGTGTGAAGGACCGCAAGAAGAGCCGCTCGAAGTACGGCGCCAAGCGTCCGAAGTGACCCGGTAGCCTCCGGCGCCGGGTCATCCTGAACGTGTTTCAGGAACCACGGTGCCTTGGGCTCGGGTCAATCCAATTACAGGGCTAAGCCAGCCTCCTGATGGATCCTGAAACAAGTTCAGGATGACGCAAGAGGGAAGGCCGGGGCCGCACTCCTAGGGAGTTCTGAATTATGTCACGTCGTCGTCGTCCCGAAAAGCGGGTCATTCTGCCCGATCCCCAGTATGGTGATCAGATCCTGTCGAAGTTCATGAACAACCTCATGTATGACGGCAAAAAAGCGGTGGCTGAAGGCATCGTTTACAGCGCGCTGTCCACGGTGGAATCGAAGGCCAAGGCCGATCCTATCCAGCTGTTCCATGATGCGCTGAACAATGTGAAGCCGCAGGTCGAAGTGCGCAGCCGCCGTGTCGGTGGTGCGACCTATCAGGTGCCTGTGGAAGTTCGCCCCGAGCGTGCCCAGGCGCTGGCCATCCGCTGGCTGATCACCGCCGCGCGCGGTCGTCCGGAAACCACCATGGCAGCGCGTCTGTCGGGTGAGTTGCTCGATGCGGCCAACAACCGCGGCAACGCGGTCAAGAAGCGCGAAGACACGCACCGGATGGCCGATGCCAACCGGGCCTTCTCGCACTACCGCTGGTAAAACGCGGGGCGCTGGCAACACGCTGATTGGCGGCAGCCGGGGGAAGGGTCTTCCGGCTGTCACAATCATCACTATATGGAACGCGCTACGGGTCATTTGTAGGACCGGGCCGCTTCTCCAACACCAAGGAATTGATCATGGCACGCAGCCATCCGCTCGAACGCTATCGCAATATCGGCATCATGGCGCATATCGACGCCGGCAAGACCACCACGACCGAACGGATCCTGTTCTACACCGGCAAGTCGTACAAGATCGGCGAAGTGCATGATGGCGCTGCGACGATGGACTGGATGGAGCAGGAGCAGGAACGCGGGATCACCATCACCTCGGCCGCGACAACCTGTTTCTGGAACGCCGAAGACGGCAAAGGCCCCGAACACCGCATCAACATCATCGACACCCCCGGCCACGTCGACTTCACGATTGAAGTCGAACGTTCCTTGCGCGTGCTCGATGGCGCGGTCGCCTGTTTCGATGGCGTGGCCGGCGTGGAACCGCAGTCCGAAACAGTTTGGCGCCAGGCCGACAAGTATGGCGTGCCGCGGATGTGCTTCATCAACAAGCTTGACCGCACCGGCGCGAACTTCAAGTATTGCGTCCAGTCGATCATCGATCGTCTCGGTGCGCGGCCGGCGGTGCTTTACATCCCGATCGGTCTCGAAGCCGATCTGAAGGGGTTGGTCGACCTCGTCCACAATCGCGCGATCATCTGGAAGGATGAATCGCTGGGCGCCGAGTTCGTCTACGAGGACATCCCGGCCGATCTGGCCGACGAGGCAGCCGTGTATCGCAGCGAGCTGATCGAACTTGCCGTCGAGCAGGACGACGAGGCGATGGAAGCCTATCTCGAAGGCAACGAGCCTGACGCTGCAACGCTCAAGGCACTGATCCGCAAGGGCACGCTCAACCAGTCGTTTGTGCCTGTGTGCTGCGGCTCGGCGTTCAAGAACAAGGGCGTGCAGCCCCTGCTCGATGCCGTGGTCGACTACCTGCCGTCGCCGCTCGACATTCCTGACGTCCAGGGCGTCAAGATGGACAGCGACGAGCCTGACAGCCGTCCTGCGACTGATGAGGCGCCGTTCAGCGCGCTTGCGTTCAAGGTGATGAACGATCCGTTCGTCGGCAGCCTCACCTTCATCCGCATCTACTCAGGGACGCTCGGCAAGGGCACCTACCTGAACTCGGTGAAGGACAAGAAGGAAAAGGTCGGCCGCATGCTCGAAATGCATGCGAACGAGCGCAAGGACGTGGATGAAGCCTTCGCAGGTGACATCATCGCGCTGGCGGGGATGAAGGAAACCACCACGGGCGATACGCTGTGCGCCAGCAACGCGCCGATCGTGCTCGAACGGATGGAGTTCCCCGAACCGGTGATCGAACTGAGCGTGGAGCCGAAGACCAAGGCTGACCAGGAAAAGATGGGCATCGCGCTCAATCGCCTTTCGGCCGAGGATCCCTCGTTCCGCGTGTCGACCGATCAGGAAAGCGGCCAGACCATCATTAAGGGCATGGGCGAATTGCACCTCGACATCATCGTCGATCGCATGCGCCGCGAATTCAAGGTCGAAGCCAATGTCGGTGCGCCGCAGGTGGCCTACCGCGAATATCTCGCCCGCGAAGTCGATGTCGATTACACCCACAAGAAGCAGTCGGGCGGCTCGGGCCAGTTCGGCCGCGTGAAGGTTACGGTCATCCCCGGTGAACGTGGCCAGGGCGTGATTTTCGAGGATGTCATCAAGGGCGGCAACATCCCGCGTGAATACATCCCGGCGATCGAAAAGGGCTTCCGTGAGCAGGCGGCCAGCGGTCACCTGGTCGGCTTCCCGATCATCGATTTCAGCATCAAGCTGACCGATGGTGCGTACCACGACGTCGACTCGAGCGCGATCGCGTTCGAAATCGCCGCGCGCGGTGCCATGCGTGAAGTTGCGCAGAAGGCCGGGATCAAGCTGCTTGAGCCGATCATGAAGGTTGAAGTCATCACCCCGGATGAATATTTGGGCGACGTGATCGGCGATCTCAACAGCCGGCGTGGACAAATCCAGGGCACCGACACGCGCGGTAATGCCCAGGCGGTCGAGGCATTTGTCCCGCTTGCCAACATGTTTGGCTACGTCAACGAACTGCGCTCCTTCTCGCAAGGGCGCGCCAACTACAGCATGCAGTTCTCGCACTATGACGAGGTTCCGGCCAACGTCGCAGCCGAGGTCAAGGAGAAACTTGCCTAAGCCGGTCTGACCGTTTAGGGGCGGCGCCTGCTTCAGCGGGGGCCGCCGTTTTTCCCGCGAACACATTGTTTCATTCAAGAAGGTAAACCAGAGAAATGGCCAAGGAAAAGTTCCAGCGGAATAAGCCGCACTGCAACATCGGCACCATCGGTCACGTTGACCATGGCAAGACCACGCTGACCGCAGCGATCACCAAGGTGATGGCTGAAGTTTACGGTGGCGCTGCAGTCGACTTCGCCAACATCGACAAGGCTCCCGAAGAGCGCGAGCGCGGCATCACCATTTCGACCGCACACGTCGAGTACGAATCGGCTGCACGTCACTACGCGCACGTCGATTGCCCGGGTCACGCCGACTATGTGAAGAACATGATCACCGGTGCCGCGCAGATGGACGGCGCGATCCTGGTGGTGAACGCTGCTGACGGCCCGATGCCCCAGACCCGTGAGCACATCCTGCTCGCCCGTCAGGTCGGCGTGCCAGCACTGGTCGTGTATATGAACAAGGTCGACCAGGTCGATGACGAGGAAATCCTCGAACTCGTCGAACTGGAAGTGCGCGAACTGCTTTCGTCGTACGACTTTGACGGTGATAACATTCCCATCATCAAGGGTTCGGCTCTCGCCGCTCTCGAAGGCCGTGATGACAACATCGGCAAGGATTCCGTGATTGCTCTGATCGAAGCTGTCGACAGCTTCATCCCGCAGCCCGACCGTCCGGTCGACAAGCCGTTCCTGATGCCGATCGAAGACGTGTTCTCGATCTCGGGTCGTGGTACCGTGGTGACCGGCCGTATCGAAACCGGCATCGTCAACGTCGGCGAAGAAGTCGAAATCGTCGGCATCAAGGACACCCGCAAGACCACCGTCACCGGCGTGGAAATGTTCCGCAAGCTGCTCGATCGCGGTGAAGCTGGCGACAACGTCGGCGCCCTGATCCGCGGCGTTGCCCGTGAAGACGTTGAGCGTGGTCAGGTTCTCTGCAAGCCCGGTACGGTCAAGCCGCACACCGAGTTCGAAGCAGAAGTCTACGTGCTGTCGAAGGATGAAGGCGGTCGTCACACGCCGTTCTTCGCCAACTACCGCCCGCAGTTCTACTTCCGCACGACCGACGTGACCGGCGAAGTGGTTCTCCCTGAAGGCACCGAAATGGTTATGCCGGGCGACAATGTTTCGATCGGCGTAAAGTTGATCGCTCCGATCGCCATGGACGAAGGCCTGCGCTTCGCAATTCGCGAAGGCGGCCGCACCGTGGGTTCTGGCGTCGTTGCCAAGATCACCAAGTAAGGTTTTGCTCCCGTCCGGGGGCTGACAGAACGCCGAAAAGGCCCGGTTGCTCCTACGAGCTGCCGGGCCTTTTTGTGTCAGGGCAGGGCGAATTGGTGTGACATGCGTGGTCGTTTCACGGTCACGTAATTTCCTTGCCCATACCTCTTGCCAGAATCTCTCGCGCTCCGTATAGGCTCGCATCCGCAGACGAGATTCGTCCCGCCTGTGATAAGTTTTGAAGAAGGCCGCCCGCTCTCGGGAAACCGGAAATGAGCGGGGCCGGCCTTTGTTTTTTGGGATAAGCCGGTCAATCGGTGGATCCTTGGCTCTTTCGCATCGGTAGTAGGACATGGAAGCTCAGAATATCCGTATTCGCCTCAAGGCGTTCGACCACCGCGTTCTCGACCAGGCAACTGGTGAGATCGCAGATACGGCTCGCCGTACTGGCGCGCTTATTCGCGGCCCCATTCCTTTGCCGACGCGTATCGAGAAGTTCACGGTGAACCGTGGACCGCACGTCGACAAGAAGTCGCGCGAGCAGTTCGAAGTTCGTACCTACAAGCGGTTGCTCGATATCGTGCAGCCCAACGCTCAGACCGTCGATGCGCTGATGAAGCTCGATCTGGCTGCTGGCGTGAACGTCGAGATCAAGCTGGCCTAAGCCAGCCGAAATGCCCCTGCTTCTGCGGGGGCCTCTATCGTTGAGGCTTTAAATGCCTCATCTGACGATAGGGTGGATACCGCCGGATATGTATCCGGGCCGCGTCCCCCGTCTCGCTCTCTAGGCCACCTGGCCGAAGAGGGCACTCAGCCCGGACGGGGCGATGCATGACAATTTGGGCTGAACTGGGCTGCGGCGCTTCTCGTCGTGGTCTGCCATGCACCTTGCGGATGGTCCGTAGGGTGCCTCTGTTGAGGAGTAACTGACGATGCGCACCGGCGTTATCGCAAAGAAAGTCGGGATGACCCGCCTCTTCCAGGAGGATGGACGGCACGTGCCTGTGACCGTTCTTTCGCTGGAAGATTGCCAGGTGGTTTCGCACCGTACTGCCGAATGTGATGGCTATTTCGCTGTCCAGCTCGGCGCGGGCGAAGCCAAGCAGAAAAACGTTGCCAAGGCGCAGCGTGAACATTTCGCCAAGGCCGACGTCGGCCTGAAGAAGCGCGTCGCTGAATTCCGTGTCGAAGACGCCGAAGGCCTTGTGGCCGTTGGTTCGACCATCAGCGCCGAGCATTTCATCGCTGGTCAGATGGTAGACATCACCGGTCACACGCAGGGCAAGGGCTTTGCCGGCGCCATGAAGCGTTGGGGCTTCGGCGGTATGCGTGCCACCCACGGTGTTTCGATCTCGCACCGTGCCCACGGTTCGACGGGTAACCGTCAGGATCCGGGCCGCGTGTTCAAGGGCAAGAAGATGGCCGGCCACATGGGCGACCGTCAGCGCACTCAGCAGAACCTCGAAATCGTCCGTACGGATGCCGAGCGCGGTCTTCTCTTTGTCAAGGGTTCGGTCCCGGGTGCGAAGAATGGCTGGCTGCTCGTGCGCGACTCAGTGAAGCTTCCGCTTCCCGAAGGCGTGCCGTTTCCGGGCGCGGTCCTCGCCAAGAAGGCTCTCAAGGCCGACAACGAGACCCCCTCGGTTGCCGAGACGGCCGCTGAAGATGCCGTCGTGACCGAAGGCGTTGAGAACGACGCCGCGGCCACCGAAGAAAACAAGGAAGGCTGAGCCATGAAGATTAAGGTTCAGAACATCGAGGGTAAGGCCTCGGGCGACATCGAGCTGTCGGATGACGTGTTCGGCATCGAGCCGCGCGCGGATATCCTTCACCGGGTCGTGACCTGGCAGCTGGAAAACCGCCGCGGCACCGCCCGCCCGACGCGTGAGCGTTCGGACGTGGCGCGCACCGGTAAGAAGTTCGGCAAGCAGAAGGGCGGCGGTACCGCCCGTCACGGCGACCGTGCAGCTCCGATTTTCATCGGCGGCGGTAAGGCTCACGGTGCGCGCAAGCGTGACTTCGAGCAGTCGCTCAACAAGAAGATCCGCGCACTCGGCCTGAAGATGGCGCTTTCGAGCAAGGCCAACAACGGTCTGGTCGTGGTCGACACGCTGGAGCTTGCCGAGGTCAAGACCAAGGCGCTCAAGGGTCAGCTCGCCAAGGCTGGTCTTTCGGGCAAGGTGCTGGTGATCGACGGCGAACAGGTTGACGCAGGCTTCAAGAAGGCTGCTGGCAACCTGCCGGGGATCAACGTGATGCCGGCCATGGGCGCGAACGTCTACGACATCCTCAACCACGACACGTTGGTGCTGACCAAGGCCGCTGTCGAAAAGCTGGAGGCGCGCTTCAATGGCTAAAAAGCAAACCGTCGATGCGCGTCACTACGACGTGATCATCGCACCGCACATTACGGAAAAGTCGACGTTGGCGTCGGAAAACAACGCTGTGGTCTTCAAGGTTGCCGGTAACGCAACCAAGCCGCAGATCAAGGAAGCGATCGAGGCGATCTACGACAAGAAGGTCGTCGCCGTGAACACCCTGATCATGAAGGGCAAGGTCAAGCGTTGGAAGGGCAAGCCCTACACGCGCTCCGATGTGAAGAAGGCCATTGTCACCCTCGCCGAGGGTGAAATGATCGACATCACCAGCGGTATCTGAGGCCAAGGGACAGGAAACGAACAATGGCACTCAAAAATTACAAGCCAACCAGTCCCGCCCGGCGCGGTTTGATTCTGGTTGACAAATCTTCCTTGTGGAAGGGCAAGCCGGTCAAGGCGCTTACCGAAGGTAAGCACAAGACCGGTGGCCGTAACAACAAGGGTCATGTCACTTCGCGTGGCATCGCCGGTGGTCACAAGCAGAAGTACCGCTACATCGACTTCAAGCGTCGCAAGTGGGATATGCCTGCGACTGTCGAGCGTCTGGAGTATGACCCCAACCGCACGGCCTTCATCGCGCTCGTGAAGTACGAAGATGGCGAGCAGACCTACATCATCGCTCCGCAGCGTCTTGCTGTCGGCGATAGCGTGGTCGCTGGCGAAAAGGTCGACACCAAGCCGGGCAACGCCATGTTGCTGGGTCAGATGCCGGTCGGTACCATTTGCCACAATGTGGAAATGAAGCCGGGCAAGGGTGGTCAGATTGCCCGTTCGGCCGGGACGTATGTCCAGGTCGTCGGTCGTGACCGCGCGATGGTCATCGTCCGCCTGAACTCGGGTGAGCAGCGTTACCTGCGCGCCGATTGCATGGGCACAGTGGGCGCCGTGTCGAACCCCGACAACGGCAACCAGAACTTTGCCAAGGCAGGCCGCAAGCGTTGGATGGGCGTCCGCCCGCTGACCCGCGGTGTTGCGAAGAACCCGGTCGACCACCCTCACGGTGGTGGTGAAGGCCGGACCTCGGGCGGTCGCCATCCGGTGACGCCATGGGGCAAGCCGACCAAGGGTGCCCGCACGCGCCATAACAAGCAGACGGACAAAATGATCATCCGTTCGCGTCACGCGAAGAAGAAGAGGTAATAGACGATGGCACGTTCCGTCTGGAAAGGTCCGTTTGTCGAGCTGAGCCTGTTGAAGAAGGCTGAGACCGCGCAGGAGGCGAGCAATACCAAGCCGATCAAGACCTGGTCGCGTCGCTCGACGATTCTGCCGCAGTTCGTTGGGCTGACCTTCAATGTCTACAACGGGCGCAAGTTCATTCCCGTTTCGGTTTCTGAAGAAATGGTCGGCCACAAGCTTGGTGAATTTGCGCCGACGCGCACCTTCCCGGGTCACGCTGCCGACAAGAAGGGCAAGCGCTGATGAGCAAGGCAAAGGCACCCCGCCGCGTGGGCGACAATGAGGCGCTGGCCGTTGGTACCACGATCCGTGGTTCGGCGCAGAAGCTTAACCTCGTTGCGGCCCTCATCCGTGGCAAGAAGGCCGAGGATGCGTTGAACATCCTCGCCTTTTCGAAGCGCGCGATGGCACGCGATGCGAGCAAGGTTCTCGCATCGGCGATCGCCAACGCAGAGAACAACCACAACCTCGACGTTGACGCGTTGATCGTGGCGGAAGCTTCGGTTGGCAAGTCGGTGACGATGAAGCGGTTCCACACCCGTGGTCGCGGCAAGTCGACCCGCATCCTCAAGCCGTTCTCACGGCTGCGGATTGTGGTTCGCGAAGCAGAAGAGGCGTAAGATGGGCCAGAAGAGCAATCCGATCGGTCTGCGCCTGCAGATCAACCGCACCTGGGACAGCCGCTGGTACGCCGAAGGGCGTGATTATGCACAGCTGCTCAAAGAAGACGTGATGATCCGCAAGTACATCATGAAGAATCTGCCGCAGGCGGCAGTTTCCAAGGTGGTGATCGAGCGCCCGGCCAAGCTGTGCCGCGTGTCGATCTATGCGGCGCGTCCTGGCGTGATCATTGGCAAGAAGGGCGCAGACATCGAAAAGCTGCGTTCGAAGCTTGCGACCATGACCCCGAGCGATGTGAAGCTGAACATCGTTGAAATCCGCAAGCCCGAAATCGACGCCAAGCTCGTTGCGCAGGGCATTGCAGACCAGCTGGTTCGCCGCGTGGCGTTCCGCCGTGCGATGAAGCGCGCCATGCAGTCCGCCATTCGTCTGGGTGCCGAAGGCATCAAGATCACCTGTGGTGGCCGTCTTGGCGGTGCTGAAATCGCCCGCGTTGAATCGTATCGCGAAGGCCGTGTTCCGGCACACACGCTGCGTGCCAACATCGATTACGCCGATTGCGAGGCGCTGACCGCCTACGGGATCATCGGGATCAAGGTCTGGATCTTCAAGGGAGAGATCCTCGCCCATGATCCGACCGCACAGGACCGCCTGATGATGGAAGCGCAGACTTCCGGCGTCCGGCCGGCTCGCTAGAGGTAACAGACCATGTTGCAACCAAAAAAGCACAAGTTCCGCAAGCAGTTCAAGGGACGGATCAAGGGCGAAGCCAAGGGTGGCACCACGCTCAACTTCGGCTCTTATGGCCTGAAGGCGCTGGAACCCGAGCGGATCACCGCGCGTCAGATTGAAGCTGCGCGTCGTGCGATCACCCGCCACATCAAGCGTCAGGGTCGTCTCTGGATCCGGATTTTCCCCGACGTGCCCGTGACCAAGAAGCCTGCCGAAGTTCGTCAGGGTAAGGGCAAGGGTTCGGTGGAATACTGGGCTGCGCGCGTAAAGCCGGGTCGTATTCTGTTCGAACTCGACGGCGTCGCCGGTCCGCTGGCCGCTGAAGCGTTCGAGCGTGCGGCCATGAAGCTGCCGATCAAGACCAAGGTTGTTGCCCGTCTGGGTGACACCAGCCACCTGGGAGGCGAATAATGGCCGACTTTGCGGATCTTAGCACCAAGACCGATGATCAACTGACCGCCGAGCTTACCGAGCTAAAGCGCGAGCAGTATAATCTGCGGTTTCAGGCTGCGACCAACCAGCTCGAGGCTCCCGCGCGCATCCGTCAGGTGCGCCGGACCATCGCGCAGATCAAAACGCTGCAAAACGAGCGTGCGGCCAAAACCGCCGCCGCCAAGGCGTAAGGAGTAGCACAATGCCCAAGCGCATCCTCGTCGGGACTGTGACCTCCGACAAGACCGATAAGACCGTGACCGTGTTGGTCGAACGCAAGGTGAAGCACCCGCTTTACGGGAAAATCATCCGGCGTTCGAAGAAGTACCACGCTCATGATGAGCAGAACGAATTCACCGTGGGTGATGTCGTGCGGATCGAAGAGACCCGGCCGATGTCCAAGACCAAGACCTGGATTGTCAAAGATCGGGTCGTGGCAGGTGGCGTGCAGGCGGTGGAAGCCGACCTTGACGTTGCAGCCGCGGGTAACTGAGCAACAGACGTAAACGGAACTCCCGGGCCCCGGTCGGATCGGGCGTCCCGGAAAGCCAATGAGAAGGAATCGGATCCATGATCCAGATGCAGTCCAATCTCGACGTCGCGGACAACAGCGGCGCAAAGCGCGTCCAGTGCATTAAGGTGCTGGGTGGCTCTAAGCGTCGTACCGCGGGCGTTGGCGATGTGATCGTCGTCTCCATCAAAGAGGCGCAGCCGCGCGCGAAGGTCAAGAAGGGCGATGTTCATCGCGCTGTGATCGTCCGCACCCGCAAGGACGTTCGCCGTCCCGACGGGACCGTGATCCGGTTCGACAGCAATGCTGCCGTTCTGGTGAACAAGAACGAGGAGCCGATTGGCACCCGTATCTTTGGCCCCGTGGTGCGTGAGCTGCGTTCGCGCGGTTTCATGAAAATCATCTCGCTCGCTCCGGAGGTGCTGTAATGGCGTCTGCTAAGATCAAGAAGGGTGACAGCGTTGTCGTGCTGTCGGGCAAGGACAAGGGGCGCACCGGTACGGTCGCTCAAGTCATGCCCAAGGACGGCAAGGTCGTTGTCGAAGGCGTGAATATCGCCGCCCGTCACCGCAAGCCCAGCCAGAGCAACCCGCAAGGTGGCATCGACCGTTTTCCGGCCCCGATGCATATCTCGAAGGTTGCGCTTGCTGATCCCAAGTCCGGCAAGGCCACGCGCGTCCGTTTCGAAATGAAGGACGGCAAGAAAGTGCGTGTCGCCGTGAAGAGTGGGGAGACCATCGATGGCTGATTATACCGCCCGGATGAAGGCCAAGTATGACGCGGAAATCGTGAAAGCGATGACCGAGAAGTTTGGCTACAAGAACCGTCTTGAAGTTCCCAAGATCGAGAAGATCACGCTGAACATGGGCGTGGGCGAAGCGAGCCAGGACAAGAAGAAGGTTCAGACCGCTGCCGAGGAAATGGCACTGATTGCTGGCCAGAAGCCTGTCATCACGATCGCCAAGAAGTCGATCGCGCAGTTCAAGCTGCGTGAAGGCATGCCGATCGGTTGCAAGGTTACCTTGCGCCGTGAACGTATGTACGAATTTTTGGATCGTCTGGTTACCGTGGCCATGCCGCGCATTCGTGACTTTCGCGGCCTGAACGCCAAGTCGTTCGATGGTCGTGGCAATTACGCGATGGGGCTGAAGGAACAGATCGTGTTCCCCGAAATCAGCTACGACAAGATCGACAAGGTGCGTGGGATGGACATCATCGTCACCACCAGCGCGGAGACCGACGAAGAGGCGCGCGAATTGCTGCGTCTGTTCGGCTTCCCCTTCCAGGGTGAAGCTCCGAGCGCAAACAAGACCGAGCAGAAGGAAGCAGCGTGAGCCGCTTCCCCCTAGAGACACGAGGCAAGAGAGCTTAAGTCCATGGCGAAACTGAGTTCCATTAATAAGAATGAGCGTCGCAAGAAGCTCGTGAAGCAGTACGCTGCGAAGTACGAGAAGCTGAAGGCGATTGCTGCCGATGAATCGCTTGACGAGACGGAACGTCTTGTTGCGCGCCTCAAAATGGCAGAGCTTCCGCGCAACGCGAACCCGACGCGGGTCCGCAATCGTTGCGCCACCACCGGCCGCCCGCGCGGCTATTACCGCAAGTTCGGTATCAATCGTATCGAACTGCGCCAGCTTGGTAACAGCGGGATGATCCCCGGCCTGACCAAGTCGAGCTGGTGAGGACTGAACAATGGCTATGACCGATCCATTGGGTGACATGCTCACCCGCATCCGCAACGGCCAGCGCGCGAAGAAGGACTCCGTGCTCACGCCCGCGAGCAACCTTCGCGCAAGCGTGCTCGAAGTGCTTCAGCGTGAAGGCTACATCCGTGGCTACACAGAAGACAATTCGGGTAAGCACCCGGCACTGCGGATCGAACTGAAGTATTTCGAAGGCGAACCTGCGATCAAGCATGTTGCGCGCGTTTCGAAGCCTGGCCGCCGCGTCTATTCGGGTTCCAAGGAACTTCCGACGATCCGCAACGGTCTTGGCATCACCATCGTCTCGACGCCGCGTGGCGTGCTTTCGGATGCCGAAGCGCGGAACCACAACGTCGGTGGCGAAGTGCTGGCGGAGGTGTTCTGATGAGCCGCATCGGCAAAAAGCCGGTGGCGATCCCCGGCGGGGTGACAGCCACCATCGAAAAAGGTCTGCTGACCGTGAAGGGGCCCAAGGGCACCTTGGATCTCGGTCTTTCGGATCTCATCGACTACAAGGTCGAAGAGGGCGAAATTTCGGTAAAGCCGGCCAATAACAGCCGTCAGGCGCGGGCCTTCTGGGGCATGCAGCGCACGCTGGTCTCGAACCTCGTGGAAGGCGTCACTGACGGCTTCACCAAGGTTCTGGTCATCAAGGGCGTCGGCTATCGTGCCAACGCGCAGGGGCGTAACCTGAAGCTGCAGCTTGGCTATAGCCACGATGTCGATCTTCCGGTGCCCGAGGGTCTTGAAGTGAAGACCCCGGACCAGACGACGATCGAGATTTCTGGCACTGACAAGCAGTCCGTTGGCCAGTTTGCTGCCGAAATCCGCCGCTGGCGCAAGCCTGAGCCCTACAAGGGCAAGGGGATCGCGTATCGCGGCGAGTATATCTTCCGCAAGGAAGGGAAGAAGAGATAAGATGGCAAAGCTTTCCCTTTTTGAACGGCGCCGTCTCCGGGTCCGCACCGCTTTGCGTGCGCGGGCTGGTGGCAGGCCCCGTCTGTCGATCCACCGCACCGGCCGTCACATCTATGCGCAAATCATCGACGATGCGGCCGGCCGTACGGTTGCCGCAGCTTCGACCCTTGGCGTCAAGACCAGTGGTGCGAATGTTGATGCCGCTGCCGAAGTCGGCAAGTTGATTGCCGAGGCTGCCAAGAAGGCGGGCGTGACCACGGTCGTGTTCGACCGCGGCGGCTTCCTGTTCCATGGCCGCGTCAAGGCGTTGGCCGATGCCGCCCGCGAAGGCGGGCTGGAGTTCTGATGATGCCAGAGAACGCAAACACCGAAAACACCGAAAACCAGGTTGCGGTGCCCGCAGTGGCAACCACGCCTTCGGAAGCGGCTGACAACCAGTCGCCTGCTCAGGCTGATGATGGCAACGCCCGTCGTGGCCGTGGCCGTGGCGGCAACCGCGATGGCGGCGGCGGGGATCGTGGTCGTGGTCGCGGTGGCCGCGACAACAATCGTGGTGGCCGGCAGGAAGAAGATGACGGCATCATCGAAAAGCTGGTGCACATCAATCGCGTCTCCAAGACCGTCAAGGGCGGCAAGCGGTTCGGCTTTGCTGCACTGGTCGTGGTTGGCGATGGTCAGGGCCGCGTCGGCTTTGGTCACGGTAAGGCGCGCGAAGTGCCCGAAGCCATTACCAAGGCGACCGCTGCTGCGCGCAAGAAGATGATCCGTGTCCCCCTCAAGGAAGGGCGCACGCTGCACCATGACGGCAATGGCCGTTTTGGTGCCGGCAAGGTGACCCTGCGTACAGCGCCTCCGGGCACGGGCATCATTGCCGGTGGTCCGATGCGCGCTGTGTTCGAGAGCCTGGGCGTTGCGGATGTGGTGACCAAGTCGGTCGGCACCTCCAACCCCTATAACATGATCCGCGCCACCTTTGACGCGCTGACTGAGCAGACTTCACCCAAGTCGGTGGCTCAGCGTCGCGGCAAGAAGGTCGTCGACCTGTTGGGTCGCGGCGGATCGAACGCAGCCGAGGCGGAAGCCGACGCTGCTGCGATCGTGGAGTAACCGATTATGGCTACCATCAAGATCAAGCAGATCGGATCGCCGATCCGTCGTCCCGAAAGCCAGCGCAAGATCCTTATAGGTCTTGGGTTGAACAAAATGCACAAGGTTGTAGAGCGCCAGGACACCCCTGAGGTGCGCGGCGCAATCGCCAAGATCCCGCATCTTGTTCAGGTGGTCGACTAATCTCATCCAGGCAGGCCCAGCGAAAGTGGGGCCTGCCTTTCTATCAGCGCGACAAAAGCGAAAGCGAGTGCACACTATGAAACTGAATGACATCCGCGATAATGCGGGCGCCCGTAAGGGCCGCATCCGGGTCGGCCGTGGTATCGGCTCGGGCAAGGGCAAGACTTCGGGCCGCGGCCAGAAGGGCCAGAAGGCCCGTTCCGGCGTCGCGATCAAGGGCTTCGAAGGCGGTCAGATGCCGCTGCACATGCGCCTGCCGAAGCGCGGCTTCAACAATCCATTTGCCAAGGATTATGCCGAGGTGAACATCGGCATGATCCAGAAGTTCATCGATGCCGAAAAGCTCGATGGCTCGGTCACCATCACGGAAGATGCACTTCGGGCCGCTGGTCTGGTGCGTGATGGCAGGGACGGCGTCCGTCTGTTGGGCAAGGGTGAAATCACCTCCAAGGTGACGTTTGCTGTGACCGGCGCCACCAAGGGCGCGATTGCCGCGGTGGAAGCCGCTGGTGGCAAGGTTGAGGTTGCTGCGGCTCCGACGCCTGAACACGAAAAGAAGCTTGCGCGCCGCGATGCCAATAAGGCTGCTCGCGCGAAGTAATCGACAAAAGGTGAGGCGCGGGGGTTCGACAAGAGCCTCCGCGCTCCCTATTTACGCTCTCGTGTGCCGGGCGGTCCCTGTTTTTCGGGGCCAGCTGTTGCAGCAAAGGCGCGCATTGGAAGGTTCGGGGTGGCTGACGATTGGCCACCGGCGCCGGATCAAGAGCTAGGACTGACAGAACGACATGGCTTCACGCGCCGACAATATCGCGAGCAATCTGAACCTCGGCAATTTTGCCAAGGCGACCGAGCTCAAACAGCGGATCTGGTTCACGATCGGCGCGCTGATTGTTTTCCGTTTCCTCAGCTTCGTGCCGTTGCCCGGTGTGAATCCCCTGATCCTGAGCGAACTGTACGAGCAGACCCGGGGCGGGATCCTGGATCTGTTCAATGCCTTTTCCGGCGGCAGCCTTGAGCGCATGAGCCTCATCGCGCTCGGTGTGATGCCCTATATCACCGCTTCAATCGTGGTGCAGATGGCCTCTGCGCTTCATCCGGCGCTGTCTGCGCTGAAGAAGGAAGGCGCAAGCGGGCGGCAAAAGCTCAACCAGTATACCCGGTACGGCACCGTGCTTTTGTGCATGATCCAGGGCTACGCGATTGCCGTTGGCCTTGAAAGTTTTGCAGCGCAGAGCGGCCTTGCGGCGGTGGTCAATCCCGGTCCGATGTTCCGCATTGTTGCGGTGATCAATCTCGTCGGCGGAACCATGTTCCTGTTGTGGCTTGGCGAGCAGATCACCAGCCGCGGGATCGGCAACGGGATCTCGCTGATCATCATGGCCGGGATCGTTGCGCAGTTCCCCAGTTTTGCGTCCAACCTGTTTGAAGGCGGGCGTACCGGATCGATCAATCCGGGCGTTATCATTGCCTTCCTGGTGATGGTTGCAGTTCTGATCTTGTTGATCTCGTTCATGGAGCGTGCGCAGCGCCGTTTGACCATTCAGTATCCCAAGCGCGCCACGCAGCGCGGCATGATGCAGGCCGAACGGTCGTACCTGCCGCTCAAGATCAATACCGCAGGCGTCATCCCGCCGATTTTCGCCAGTTCGCTGCTGCTGCTGCCTTTGACCATCACGCAGTTTGCCGGCACCTCGGTGGATACAGACAGCCAGTTTTATTCCGTGTTGCAGGCCATGAACCAGTACCTTGCGCATGGTCAGCCGCTTTACATGGCGCTCTACGCCATCGGGATCATCTTCTTCTGCTTCTTCTACACGGCGGTCGTGTTCAATCCTGAAGAGACAGCGGACAACCTGAAAAAGAATGGCGGTTCAATCCCCGGCATTCGGCCCGGCAAGCGGACGGCGGATTATCTTGAGTATGTGCTGACCCGGATCACCGTGGTGGGTGCGCTTTACCTCACCGTCGTTTGTGTGGTGCCGGAGTACATGATTGCGCAAACCGGCATCCCGTTGTTCCTGGGCGGAACGAGCCTGTTGATTGTCGTGAACGTGACGGTCGATACGATCAGCCAGATCCAGTCACACTTGCTCGCACTTCAGTATGGCGATCTCATCAAGAAGGCGAAGCTCAAGGGGCGGACGCGCTGATTTTCGACATTAGTCGGGTTGACGCAGGCCTCGGCTTGGTTGAACCCACTTGTCTTGACGAACGCACCGGGCCGAGACCCGTAGCGATATTGGGGGACGGTTCGTGAACATCATTCTTCTTGGTCCGCCCGGCGCGGGCAAGGGAACGCAAAGCGCAACGCTGGTGGAACGCCGCGGCATGCGTCAACTTTCCACGGGCGATATGCTGCGCGCCGCGGTCAAGGCCGGCACTCCGGTGGGTATGCGCGCAAAGGAAGTGATGGAGCGCGGCGAGCTTGTTTCGGACGCGATTGTCTCCGATCTGATCGACGCTGAACTTGCCGCCATGGCGCCTGAAACAGGTGCGATCTTTGACGGGTATCCACGCACGGCGGCGCAGGCCGATGCGCTTGATGCGATTCTGGCGCGCAATGGCCGGATCCTCGACCATGTGATCGAGCTTGAGGTCAACGAAGATGCGCTGGTTGAGCGGATTACAGGGCGTTTTTCCTGCGGCAACTGCGGGGCGTTGTACCATGACACCGCCAATCCGCCGAAGCAGCCGGGCGTGTGCGACGCTTGCGGCAGCACGGAGTTCAAACGCCGCCCCGATGACAACGAAGAGACGGTTCGCATGCGAATGCAGGAATATCGGGCGAAAACCGCGCCGATCCTGCCCGGTTATGACGCGCGCGGGATTGTGACCCGGATCGACGGCATGGCCGCAATTGACACCGTGGCGAAACAGATCGACGCGATTCTTGAAAGCTGATCCGTGTTTGTCTCGTCTCATCGTGGGTGGTGACGCCGCCTGGAGTGATGGCCGGTCAGGGGATAGTGCAATGAGGCTAGGTTCACGCAAGTTGGCAAGAGCGGCGGCATTGGTCGTGCTTGCCTTGAGCACACCCGCCGCTGCAGAACTGACCCTTATTTCGGATAATAGCTTCGTTTCGCGCCATGAAATCATCGTTGAAGCCACCCCCAAAGAGGTTTGGCTTGCACTGATTTCGCCGGAGGGGTGGTGGCGATCCGAGCATACCTGGTCGGGTGAGGCCAAAAATCTCACGCTTGTTCCGCAAGCGGGAGGGTGCTTTTGCGAAACGATCCCTGAAGTGGACGAGCCGGATCGGTTCACGCTGGAGGGCAGTGTCGAGCACATGCGTGTCGTCCAGGCCTATCCCGAACAGGCGTTGCGCATGGTTGGCGGCCTCGGCCCGCTCCAGAGCGAGCCTGTCATGGGCGTTTTGACCATTGTCCTGAGCAAGGTCGATGCCGGCACGCGGATAGTGTGGGAATACAATGTGGGCGGCTCGATGCGGTACGAGGTGCCGGTGATATCCAAGGCGGTTGATGGCGTTATGGGCCAGCAGATCGCTGCCTTGGCCAAGCCGCTGATTGTGATACCGTCCCCGGAAACAAAGGTTGTGCCACCTGCGGCGCCCGGTGCTGGACCCGCAGTGCCCGCAACAGCGCCTGTTGGGGACAGGCCCACGCCCACGCCCACGCCTTCGCCTGCGCCCAAGCTGGCGCCAAAAAAAGCGCCTTCGGTCGACGATGTTTTCGGCGTCGCGTCAGACAGGTCGCTAGGTTAAAGTCGCAGTCACTGCGCGGGCGTTGGCTTTCTGACGGCAGCAACAGCGTTCGGCTGAAGCACTTTGACTTGACGCTACGCCAATGCTTGCGGTTGACGCCATACGCGAATCATCCTAAGCGCGCGGTTCATTCGACATGTTCGAAGAAAGTTCGGCAGGTCACGTCTTTGCGCGTGCCGACCGGACTTTTTGGTGTTTGTGATCCCGCCTGCGTGTGGAGGAGCATGCCAGCGAACACAAAAATGATTTGAGCGTTGAGATAGGGGTGGGCGGTAATCGCCTGTTTTCCCTGTGGAGCATGGAGAAATAAGTGGCTCGTATTGCCGGGGTAAATATCCCCACCAACAAGCGCGTTATCATCGCGTTGACCTATATTCACGGTATTGGTCGTACTACCGCCGTCCAGATCGCTGATAAGCTGGGCATTGCGCATTCTGCGCGCGTGCAGGATCTTTCCGACGAGGAAGTGCTGCGGATCCGCGAAACCATCGATGCCGATTTCACTGTGGAAGGCGACCTTCGTCGCGGCACCGCGATGAACATCAAGCGCCTGATGGATCTGCGCGCCTATCGCGGCCTGCGTCACCGTTCGGGCCTGCCGGTCCGCGGTCAGCGCACCCACACCAATGCTCGCACCCGCAAGGGCAAGGCGAAGCCCATCGCGGGCAAGAAGAAGTAAGCGAGCGCAGGGTTTTCCCTTTGCACGCTTTTTCCTTCTGACGATCTAGAGGACGATTAACGATGGCACGCGAACCAGGCCGTATTCGGCGCCGTGACAAGAAGAATATCAGCAGCGGTGTTGCGCATATCAACGCCAGCTTCAACAATACCATGATCACCATTACAGACGCGCAGGGCAATGCGATCAGCTGGTCCAGTGCCGGTACGATGGGCTTCAAGGGGAGCCGCAAGTCGACTCCCTATGCTGCTCAGGTTGCTGCCGACGATGCGGGCAAGAAGGCTGCCGAACATGGCGTCCGGACGCTCGAAGTCGAAGTGAAGGGTCCGGGCTCGGGTCGTGAAAGCGCGCTTCGTGGCCTTGCGGCCGTGGGCTTCAACATCACTTCGATCCGCGACGTTACCCCGATCCCGCACAACGGGGTCCGTCCGTCCAAGCGTCGCCGCGTCTGATCCGCCGGGATGGCGAGGTCCCTTTGCGGCCTCGCTTTCCCGATCGGGTCTGATGCCGCGCGTTGCGCATTTGCATCTGACCCGCCCAAGTTTGAACCGCCCACAAGGCGCATTAGGGGAAATCCATGTCCGTCAACACCAAGAACTGGCAGGAACTCAAGAAACCCAACACCCTCGAAATCAAGGACGGCGGCGATCGCAAGCGCAAAGTGACGTTTGTTGCTGAGCCGCTGGAGCGTGGTTTCGGCCTGACGCTCGGCAATGCGCTGCGCCGGGTGCTTCTGTCCAGCCTGCAGGGCGCGGCGATCACCTCGATCAAGATTGAGAACGTGCTCCACGAATTCTCAAGCCTTGCCGGCGTTCGGGAAGATGTCACCGACATCGTTCTCAACGTCAAGCAGATCGCGCTCCGGATGGAAGGCGAAGGCCCCAAGCGGTTGCAGCTTTCGGCGACGGGCCCTGGCGCCGTAAAGGCCGGCGACATCGCTGTTAGCGGCGATATCGAGATCATGAACAAGGATCTGGTGATTTGCCAGCTTGATGAAGGCGCAACGCTCAACATGGAGCTGACCGCCGACACGGGCAAGGGCTATGCGCCTGCCGTGCAGAACCGTCCGGCCGATGCACCGATCGGTCTGATCCCGGTTGATTCCCTTTACTCGCCGGTTCGTCAGGTGAGCTACAAGGTCGAAAACGCCCGCGTCGGCCAAGAGCTTGATTACGACAAGCTCTCGTTGACGGTCGAAACCGATGGCACTGTCACGCCTGAAGACGCCGTGGCCTATGCCGCGCGCATTCTTCAGGACCAGCTGACCCTGTTCGTCCACTTCGAGGACGGTATCCCGCAGCCGGTTGGTCAGATGATCGGCCATGCCGCACAGCCGGAAGAGAGTGACGCCAACCAGCTCAACCGTTACCTTCTCAAGAAGGTCGACGAATTGGAGCTGTCGGTGCGTTCGGCCAACTGCCTCAAGAACGACAACATCATCTATATCGGCGATCTGGTCCAGAAGACCGAAGCCGAGATGCTGCGCACGCCGAACTTCGGCCGCAAGTCGCTCAATGAGATAAAGGAAGTGCTTTCGAGCATGGGCCTTCGTCTCGGAATGGACATTCCGGGCTGGCCGCCTGAGAACATCGAAGAGATGGCCAAGAAGCTCGAACAAGAGCTGCTGGGTTAATTGATTGGTGAGCCCTCGCGAGATCGGGGGCTTACAATTTGGGCGAAGGTGGCGGCCTGCAATGGCCACCGGCATTGGGCTACCTCACACGGGCCCTTTTCGAACGGAGTAAAGAATATGCGTCATGGTATTTCAGGTCGTAAACTGGGCCGCAAGACGGGTCACCGCAACGCGCTGTTCCGCAATATGGCCGCCGCGCTGATCAAGCACGAGCAGATCAAGACCACTTTGCCCAAGGCAAAGGAACTGCGCCCTTACATCGAAAAGCTGATCACGCTGGCGAAGCGCGGCGGGCTTTCGAACCGTCGTCTCGCCATGAGCCGTTTGGGTGACGAAGCGCAGTTGAAGAAGCTCTTCGAAGTTCTGGCCGAGCGTTATTCGGACCGCGAAGGCGGCTACACCCGCGTGCTTCGTGCTGGCGTGCGTCCCGGTGACGCGGTGCAGATGGCCATCATCGAATTTGTCGACCGTGACGAAGACGCGCGCGGCCAGGACAGTGGCCCAGTGCAGTCGGAAGAAGAATACGAAGACGCGTAAGGCGCTTCACCATTCACAAGATCAAGGGCCGCGCGGAGCAATCCGGCGGCCCTTTTCTTTTGGGCGCTTTCCTTTTGGAAGGCGGCGATTAGGTTGCGGGCTATGATCCGCACTATATTGGCAGCCGCGACGCTGCTCCTCGCCGTTCCCGTTGCAGCGCAAAGCCAGCAGGACCGTCTCGACGCCCGGTATGACCGCGCTTTGGCGGCGGGATACAAGGCGTTGATGCTTTGCAGTGCAATCGCTCATGCGGAAGCCAACGGGGCCCGCCGGACACCTGAGAGCGTTGACGCGTGGGAGCTTGCGGGCATTCAGCCGCCGCTTGATGGGATCGTGGGATCGCTTGGCCATGAGATCGTGCGCCATGACAATGGCACGATCGAGCGGGTCAATGTCATCTGGGATGAAGCGAGTGAACCGCGTTCTGCGCTTCATCTTGACGAGGACCGTGGATGCGCGCTCAATCCCATCGGCGGGCCTCCGTCGTTTTATGGGCGCCCGGCCAACCCTCCTGCCAACCGTCGCATGAAGATGCCCGACATCCGCAAAGCGCCTGCGACGCTTCAGGGCATCGTCGGTTCGGCGATGGCGACCAGCTATGGTGACGGCAGTCGCACCACTGCCGTTGTGATCCAGCAGTCAGGCGCCATCATTGGTGAGGCGTACATCGATGGCTTTGCGCCCGCCACGCCGCAGCGCACCTGGTCGGTCGCCAAGAGCATTGCTGCAACGCTGGTGGGGGCGGCTGTGCACCGGGGCGAGATCGATATCGGGGAGTCAGCGGGACTGGGCTATAGCGAGGGCGACCCGCGCCGGGCGATCACGATCGATCATCTGTTGCGCATGACATCGGGGCGCTATTCCGACACCCCCGGCAATCGGACCGATCCGCTGTACTGGGGCGGGGCCAGCGTCAGGGAGGTCGCGCTGGATTGGCCTATGATTGACACGCCCGGAACAACCTATCGTTATGCCAACAACGATACGCTGGCGGCCATTGCGGCGATTGCCCGGACCTTCGATGCCCAGCCCCCTGCGGCGTTCTTTGCCGAGGTGGGAATGTCTCACACCGTTGCCGAGATCGACTGGCGCGGCAGCTATATCCTTTCGAGTCAGGTCTGGACGACCGCGCGGGATTTGGCGCGGTTCGGGCAGCTCTATCTTGATGATGGCAGAACGTCCGATGGTGCGCGCGTCCTGCCCGAAGGCTGGACCGCGTACGTCGCCACCCCCAGTGGCCCGCAGCCCGAAGGGCCGTTCGGTTATGGCGCGGGGTTCTGGCTGATAAACACATCCGACGGGGTGCCATCTGACACCATCGCCGCCTTTGGCAATCGTGGGCAGTATGTCGTCATCGTCCCCTCTCGCAATGTGGTGATCGTCCGGCGCGGGGAAGATCCTGTCGGTTCCGGGTTCGATATCGTCGCCTTCACACGGGACGTGCTGGCGGCGCTTCCCGCAGGTCAAGTTGATGAAACCCACGCGGCGGGGGGCCTTTGAGAAAAACTCCGTTCATCCAAGGACGCCTGAAAATTAACAACACCTGTCATCGCAATTCAGCTTTGTCACAGGCCGAATCAGGCAAAAGCATGCCTGACACCGCACGCTATCCCGCCGGCGGTGCCTGACGAGGGAATGCTTCGATGACCACCATGATCAACCGGCTGGCCTCCGGCAAATCGGCCCGGCTTGTCCTTGGCGCGGTTGCCGCCACCGCGATGACTGCCGCTTCTGTAACCCCGGCCCAGGCGCAGGGGCGTGACCGAGACCGCGGCGGCATCGGCGCTGGCGAGATTATCGCGGGGGCCGTGGTGATCGGCGGCATTGCCGCATTGGCAGGCGCCTTCGACGGCAATCGCAACGACCGGCGCTATGCTTACAACGACCGCAATTTCCGTGGTGGCTATGCCGTCAACCCGCGCACTGCCGTGGACCGCTGTGTCCGTGCGGCAGAAAACCAGGCCCGGCGCTTTGGCGGCTATCGCTACGCCGATGTAATCGACATCCGCGATGTGGACCGCACCCGCAACGGTTACCGCGTGAAGGGCCGCATTGATGTGGGCGGCGGCTGGAACACCCGCAATGATCGCGGGAAATTCACATGCCGCCTCGACGGTCGCGGCGCGCCCCTGGTCGACTTCAGCGGGGTGCGCGGTTTGCGCTGATCCCATTTACAAGCGCGCAGCCTTCAACCTTGATGGCTCCGCACCCTGGCCGCCCCGCCTCCTTTCATCGGGAGAGCGGGGCAGCTTCGTCTGGCCCGCCCGGTTCAGCCCTGCGTAAGCCGCTTGCCCTTATCCCATTAGCCATCAGGGCGATTGGTGGCCGCTCGCATAGCAACAGGAGAGAGCAACAATGGCTCTAAAAATTCACGCGCTGGCTTTCGCGGGCGCGCTTGCCGGAACCACCATGATCGCTGCACCCGCTGCGGCTGCGCCCGTATCAGCGCCTCTCGCGCTTGGCACAGCGCCTGTCACCAGCTTTGATTTCAGCCGCTACGATCCGCTGGGCGCAACTGCCGACTGGCGCGGGTGCCGCTGGAATTGCGGTTACGGACGCCATCGCGGCTGGCGGCGCAACCGGGTTGGCGCGGGCGATGTATTGATCGGCGCCGCGATCCTTGGCGGCGTGGCCGCCATCCTCAGTTCCAACAACCGCCGGGAACGTGACCGCGATGTCGTGATCGTTGACCGCGACCTGCGTGACCGCGAATGGCGCACCAATGATCCCCGCTATGATGACCGGCGTTATGATGATCGGCGTTACAACGATCGGCGGGTCACCGCGCCGCGTGGCACGGGCGCTTCCGGTCTCGACAATGCCGTGAACCAGTGCATTTACCGGATCGAGCGCGACGTGCGTGTCGATACGGTCGAGAATGTTGAACGCACAGGGGCTGGCTGGCTGGTGAGCGGCGTGCTGTTCAACGGCTCGTCCTTCCAGTGCCGGATCGGCAACAGTGGCCAGATCGACGCGATCGACTATGACCGGGGATTTGGCGGTGCGGGCTATTCGGCCGCGCCTTTGCGCAGCAGCGGATCGCAAGCCGATACGCAGTGGGACAACCAGCGTTATGCCAGTGCCCGCGCCGCTGTGGGCGGTACCGTGCGTCCCGACATCGCGGTGCAGGAAAGCTTGGTTCCCTCTGCGGTTGCCGCAGGCGCGCCTTATGCACGCACCACAACCACACCCGCGACATCAACCACCCCGGCGATGCCAGCCTATCCCGGCGGCCCCATTCCGGGTGAAGTCATCCCTGAAACCATCGATGGCGCGATCTAGGATGCAAGGCGGGGAGGGGGGCTAGGCCCCCTCCTTGTCACCATAGCTTGGCAGGCCCCATTCCCATCGGATCGCTGCCGATCGCAGGGCAAAACCGCACACGAAGCCCAACGCCCAGGCCCATTGGTTGCTGATCCCCAGCAGCTGGGCGACGGACATTCCCGCTACTGTGAGCACGGCTGTGAGCGCGGCGGGCGTGACGTAGAGTTCGGGACTCATGATGATTGACGGGCGGCCTGCGACCACATCGCGGATGATCCCGCCGACGCAGCCGGTAATAATGCCCATCAGCGCGGCCGGTATCGGCGGGATGCCGTAAGCAAGCGCTTTGGCGCTGCCGATAGCCGCATAGGCGGCAAGGCCCGCGCCGTCGGCATAGGCCATGCTTTTGCCGTCCCACCAGCGGACCGGCGTGAACCACGCGATAAGCGCGGTGGCAAGGCATACGGCGGCGACCCAAGGATCGTCGATCCAGAACACCGGAGCCCGGATCAGAAGATCGCGCACCGTGCCTCCGCCAACCCCGGTCACCAACGCAAAGAACGCCATCGTGACAAATGTCTGCTTGAGCCGCGCGGCCAGCACGGCGCCGGACAGGGCGAACAGCGCAATCCCGGCCAGATCGAGCCAGTCGAGGATCGGGGTGAGGACTGTGGGGGTCATGCCGCCTGCCGGATCGCGCTGCGCGCCCGCCGCCGCCGGAACATCAGCACGCAGCCGATCAGCGCGCCGGTCAGCGATAGGGCGGCAAACCCGATCAGCAGCGGGTGGCTCGTGTCCTCACGTTCGGAAAGGTCCATGATGTGCAGGCCCCAGGCAAGATCGAAGGCGCGCCACCAGCGCGTGCGCACAGCCTCGATCGCGCCGGTGTCACGCCCGACATAGACATTGGTGCCATTTGCCAGCGCGACCTGCCACACAGCAGGCGGGCGTCGAAAATCGAACGGGGTGCGGTTGGCCGGGAACAGTGTGACGCGCTCCACGGCATCGCCGCCGGTGATCTCGCGCGCCACCAGTGCGCGCGCGGCGGCGGCATCAAGCGGGGCAAGGCCCGCGCCGGTGACGAAATCGACCCGGCGGACGCTGCCATCAAGCGCGGTGAGAACAGCGACAGCGCGGCCGTTTTGCATCTGCACCCGCATTTCAGAAAGCTGCGCATCGGGGCCAGCCAGATCGCTGCCGGGAAGCAGCAGCGCGGCGGCCGGGCGTTTCATCCGCAGATGCTCCCCGCGCACCTCTTCAATCGGGCGCGCGACCATCAACAGGCCGGTTCCCAGCCACATCACGATCGGCACGCCGACCAGCCAGCCGAGCCAGATATGCCATTTGGCAAGGGTACGCATCGCTATCATCGTCATGCAGCGCCCATGACCAAGCCTGCTCAGCGGTGCAAGATATTCCCGATGGCTTCGGCGGCCGCGATGCAATCCAGATCGCTCCAGCGCGGGCCGATGACCTGCATTCCGCAGGGAAGCGCACTGCCCAGATAGGTGCCGGTGCCAATCGGCAGAACGGTGGCGGGCAGGTTGGGGAAGGTCGCAAGCCCGGCCCAGGCCAGCGCATTGCCGCCCGGCTCTTCCTTGCCGTTGATCATCATCATGCTGCGGAACACCGCCTTGTCGCTATGCGGAATCGCCAGCACCGGTGCGGGCGGGGCGAGGATGAAATCATAGGTCTGAAACACCGCCTCCCACTGGTCCATGCAGGCGGCCTGCGCGTCGAGCAGATCGAACCAGTCGGCGGCGGTTGGCTGCTTGCCGTTCGGCGCCGGGGCTCCGCGCGCCATCACCACGTTCATCATCTTCACGTAAGAGCGATGGTAATGCGCCTGATCGGGCAGCAGATCGCTTGTCCGGTCGATCCGCACGCCCGCGCGGGCCAGCGTCTCGATTGCGGCTTCGGTCGGCTCCATCACGCTGGCGTCCACCGGCGCGTCGGGAAGCGTTGTGATCGCCAGCAGACGGCATTCGCGCAACGGTTTCGGGCGGCGGCGCAGCGCGACTTCGGCGCCCACTTCGGTCAGAACCGCAAGGTCGGGCGCGTTGCGCGCCAGCGGGCCTGCGATCGAGAGCGGAGCATCATGCGCGGCGATAAAGCCGGGTTCACGCGATTGGGCAGGGACATCATGCCCATGCTTGGGCACAAGGCCCCAGGTCGTCTTGTGGCCCCACACTCCGCAAAAATGGGCCGGAACGCGAACCGATCCACCGATGTCGGTGCCGTAGTCGCCCGGAACGATACCGCTTGCCACAGCGGCCGCGCTTCCGCCTGACGAGCCGCCCGGGGAACGCGCGGTGTCATGCGGGTTCGACGTGCGGCCATAGAGCGGGTTGAAGCTCTGCCAATCGGTCAGATCGACCGGCACGTTGGTCTTGCCGATGATGACCGCGCCTGCCGCCTTGAGCCTGCGCACAAGCGCCGCATCGCGCGGGGCGATCTGATCCTTGAAGCGCGCATGGCCACACGTCGTGGGCAGGCCGGCGACATCGAAGCTTTCCTTGATGGTCATCGGCACGCCGAACAGCGGCTGGTTCAATGATCGGGGCGCATTGTCCATGGCCTTCGCGGTTTCGCATGCGCGCTCGAAATCGGGGACGGCGAGTGCATCGATCTCGCCATCGAGCCGACCGGCGCGCGTGATGGCCGCATCGACCGCTTCGGTCACGCTGAGCTTGCGCGTGCGGATCCGCAACGCGGTTTCCAGCACTCCGGCTTTGTCGGTTAGTTTCGGATAGGTCATGGTTGCGTCCCCCTCTCTCTCGATCAGGAGCCTTACCGATACTCTGTCCCGCGCAAAAGCCCCGCTTACACGTTAGCTGTTCAATTCAGGCGGCGCAGCGTGGCATCGATCTGCGCGGTGACATCTACGGGCAGGTAAAGCCCTTGGCCGTGCACGGTGATGACCCCTGTTTCGACCTGATCGATCGCGATGCTGTAATCCGTAAGCCTGCCTTGGCGAGCGGCAAGGGCGCGATCAATCTTGGCGCGCAGGGTTTCGAAATCGCGTTCGAAGTTTTGCGCCAGCGCGTCTGTGATCGTGCTCTGGAAGTCGGCCGAGTTGACCAACGCGAACAGGAACGCTTCGCCCACGATATCCACATCGCCAGCGACCTGCACATCCTCGAACCGCACCGCGCGCGAGCCGGGGGCGTTTACGGGGCGTGCGGTCAGCCAGATCGTGCCCTTCGCCGCCTCGACAACGGGCAGGTCCGATCGGGCCGAGAATTGCCCGCCCACCGCGATCCGCCCTTTGCCCGTGCCATAGACGGTGATGTTCCCGAACCGTGCGGTGACATTGCCGTAATCCTCGATCACGAAAGGCCGCCGGGAGCGTTTGGCGAGAGCTTTGGTGATCACGGGTTCGAGCACGGCGTAATCGGCGATCACGGGGATGTGCAGGATCGAACGGGTCTGCTGTGTGTCGCGCGGGGCAAGGGGCGGCAGGGGGCCGATCTTGGCGACTTCGGGCTTCATGCCGATGAAGCTCTCGAACATGGCATCCATGCCCAGCTGCAAGGTCAGCGTCCGACCGTTCACGGCATATCCGCCATAACGGAACTGCTGCGGCGTCAGGCGGCCCCACACTGCGGGGTTTTCGCGGTTGAGCGAGAATACATCATGCGCGTCGCGCCAGCCATTCTCAACGGTTGCTTTCACCGGCAGGCGGGCAAGTTCGCGCGCAACAATGCGCTCCACATCGCGCTTCACGGGGCGCAGTTCCCGGTCGGCTTCGCTGGTAAAGGTGATCCGCTGGCCGAGGAAATCGATCCCCGGCTCACGCGTCCAGCGGTAATCCAGCTTTGTATCGCTGGCGAGCCGCCAGTCACGCGTCAGATCGAGCCGCAGGCCCAGCGTTACTTCGGCAGAACCGGTGCCAGTCTCGCCCTTGAACACTCCCGCCACATCGCGCGCCGCCAGCGTTCCGGAGACGGGCAACGTTACGGTCAACGCCTGTCCGTTGCCGCTGACGCGAAGCCTGCCGCGGGTCACCCTGCCGGTGATCCGGCATTCGATTTTGGGCGATTTGATCTTGAACAGTGCCAGATCGACCTGCCTGGATGCGACACATTCGCTTCCAGGCCGGTCGATCGTCCACAATTCGTCTGGCAATTCGTCTTCGAGCGCGCGTTCAAGCTGTGCCAGATCGACCTGCAGGTCGACCGCGATCTGCGAGGGCTGCTTGGGAAAGACGATCGGATCATTGCCGCGCGGCGGTGCGCCGGTGGCAGGGTCAGGGGAGCGCTCGCAGCCTCCCAGCAGCAATGCGGCAGCAGCGCCGGCGCCGGCCACAAGAATTCGCTTCAACGCCTGCACGCGTTTCTCCCCCTGCCTGCCTCGCAACGGCGCGCGCGAACCCATCAGGCCTGAGGGCGCATACTGCGCGATGACGATAATGTTCCAAGCGCAAGGCCGAAGCCGGGGATCGGTGCGGCGCTGTAAGCGATCAGACGTGCGGACGCATCGTAAGCTTGCGTTTACCGGGTTCCGGCCCAAGAGGGCAGAGCAAAGGGAGTGTCAGGCGATAGCGGTCAGAGACCTGTGCCAACACCCCCTTGCGCCGTTTACATGTGGATCGGCTTGCCCGTCACCGCCATGGCCGCTTCCTTGAAGGCTTCGGCATGGGTGGGGTGCGCGTGGCAGGTGTAAGCGATGTCTTCCGACGTCGCGCCGAATTCCATCGCCTGCGCGGCCTGCGCGATCATCGTGCCGGCAAGGCTGTTGATCATCCACACGCCGACCACGCGGTCTGTGGTTGCATCGGCGATCACCTTGACGAAGCCGTCGGTGTCGCGGTTGGCCTTGGCGCGGCTGTTGGCCATCATCGGGAACTTGCCGATATTGACCTTGAGACCGCGTTCCCTGGCCTGTTCCTCGGTGATGCCCACGCCTGCAATTTCGGGCGCGGTGTAGACGACATTGGGGATAACATCGTGGTTCACGATACCCGTGAGGCCTGCAATATTTTCCGCAACCGCAATGCCTTCATCCTCGGCCTTGTGGGCGAGCATCGGGCCGGGGACCACGTCACCGATGCCCCAGATGTTAGGCACGTTGGTGCGGAAATCGTGGTCGATTTCGACTTGTCCGCGATTGTTGACGCTCAGGCCCGCCTTTTCCAGCGCCAAGCCATCGGTGTTCGGACGCCGCCCGATCGAGACAAGCACGTGACTGGCGGTGAGAGTCTTCGCTTCGCCGCCAGCGGCAGGTTCGATCGTCAGGCTGACAGTCTTGCCGTCAACGCTGGCGCCCGTGACCTTGTGGCCGAGCATCATCTCCATGCCCTGCTTCTTGAAGATTTTCTGCGCTTCCTTGCGCACTTCGCCGTCCATGCCGGGGAGCAGTTGGTCGAGGAATTCGACCACCGTGACCTTGGCGCCCAAACGCCGCCAGACCGAACCCAGTTCAAGGCCGATCACACCGCCGCCGATCACCACGAGGTGTTCGGGCACTTCGTCCAGATCAAGCGCGCCGGTGCTGTCGACGATGCGCTTGCCTGCGTTGTCGACCTCGACGCCGGGCAGGGGCGTCACCGATGAACCGGTGGCGATCACGATGTCCTTGGCGGTGACCTTTTCGCCTGCGACCATAACCGTGTGCGCGTCTTCAAATGCGGCATGGCCCTTGAGCCACGTCACCTTGTTTTTCTTGAACAGGAATTCGATCCCGCCGGTCAGCTCGCCCACCGCCTTGGTCTTTTCCTGCATCATCCGGCCCAGATCGAGCGTCGGGGTGGCGGTGATGCCCCACGTGGCGAAGTGGCCGTTGCGCGCTTCGTCGAACAGTTCAGACCCGTGGAGCAGCGCCTTGGACGGAATGCACCCGACATTCAGACAGGTGCCGCCGAGCGTTTCGCGGCTTTCGACGCAGGCGGTCTTCAACCCCAGCTGCGCCGCGCGGATCGCCGCGACATAACCGCCGGGGCCGGCACCGATGATGAGGACGTCGTAATCGTAACTAGCCATAAAAAACTCCGCTCATCCTGAGCTTGTCGAAGGATTGCCCTTCACTTGGGGGCCCGCGCTCGAAAGTGAAGAGCAGTGCTTCGACAGGCTCAGCACGAACGGGGAGGGTATTGGATCACAAATCGATCAGCATCCGGGTGGGATCCTCGATCGCTTCCTTGATGATCTTGAGCGCGGTCACCGCTTCGCGTCCGTCGATCAGGCGGTGGTCATAGGACAGCGCCAGATACATCATCGGACGGATCACGATTTCACCGTTACGCACCACAGCGCGGTCCTCGATGCGGTGGAGGCCCAGAACCGCGCTCTGCGGCGGGTTGATGATCGGGGTGCTCATCAGGCTGCCGAACACGCCGCCGTTGGAGATCGTGAACGTGCCGCCGCTCATGTCGTCCATCGTCAGCGTGCCAGCTTTGGCCCGCGCGCCGAAATCGGCAATGTCCTGCTCGATCCGGGCGAAACCCTTCTTGTCGGCATCGCGGATGACGGGGACGACGAGGCCGTTGGGCGCACTGACCGCGACCGAGATATCGACATAATCGTGATAGACGATCTCATCGCCTTCGATGTAGGCGTTGACGCTCGGCACGTCCTTCAGCGCAAGGCAGGCGGCCTTGGCGAAGAAGCCCATGAAGCCCAGACGAATGTCATGCTTCTTGGCGAACAGATCCTTGTATTTGTCACGCGCTTCCATGACCGCGCTCATGTCGCAATCGTTGAAGGTGGTGAGCAGCGCAGCATTGTCCTGCGCCGCCTTCAACCGCTTGGCGATGGTCTGGCGCATACGGGTCATCTTGACCCGTTCTTCGCCTCGGGCCTCGCCTCGTGCGCCGCCGTTGGATGGGGAAGCGGTGGTCGCCGCAGCCGGGGCTGGGCTGGGCGCAGGCGAAGGCGCTGCGCCGCCCTTGGCCTTGGCGTCCGCTGCGGCCAGCACGTCTTCCTTGGTCAGGCGGCCATCCTTGCCGGTGCCCTTGATGGTCGAAGGATCGACACCGTGTTCCAGCACCGCGCGGCGCACGGCTGGCGACATCGTCATCGCGGCACCCTGAAGGTCTTCCGACGCTGCCGGGGCTGGCGTGTCAGCCTTGGCCGCAACAGCGGGCGCCACTGTAGCAGCCGACGCGCCTTCTTCGATCAGCGCGATCACCGCGCCCACTTCGACCGTGTCGCCCACGGACACGCGGTGTTCGCTCATGACGCCCGCGACGGGCGAGGGCACGTCGACCGCGACCTTATCGGTTTCAAGGCTGCAGATCGGCTCGTCTGCGGCGACCGCTTCGCCGGGCTGCTTCAGCCATTCGGCGATGGTGCCTTCGGTAACGGATTCGCCAAGGGCGGGGATCTTGATTTCGGTGGCCATCGGGGTGGGTTCCTGAACCTTAATTCTAACGGGTGTGAAAGGCGCGCATCAAAGCCCGAGCGCGGCAGCGATCAACGCTTCCTGCTCGGCCTTGTGACGGCTGGCGAGGCCAGTTGCGGGTGACGCGGAGGCATTGCGGCCCGCATAGACCGGACGCTTGCCGGTGTGGCCTGCAGCGGTCAGCGAATCCTCGATCCGTTCGTTCACGAAGAACCACGCGCCATTGTTGCGCGGTTCTTCCTGACACCAGATCACGTCCTGAAGGTTCGTCATCCGCTTCAGGCGCACCGCCAGGGGATCGCCGGGGAACGGGAAGAGCTGTTCGATCCGCACGATCGACACATCGTCAATCCCTGCGGCGTCACGCGCTTCGATAAGGTCGTAGGCGACCTTGCCCGAACACAAAACCAGCCGGCGCACCTTCTCGTCTGCGATTTCGGTGGTGTCGGACATGATCCGGCGGAACTGCCGATCACCCTGAAACGCAGCGCGGCTGCTCTTGGCCAGCGGGTGACGCAGCAGCGACTTGGGGCTCATGATGATCAGCGGCTTGCGGAAAGACCGCAGCATCTGGCGGCGCAGCACGTGGAAATAATTGGCCGGCGTGGTGATGTTGCACACACACATGTTGTCGTCCGCGCACAACTGCAGGAACCGCTCCAACCTTGCGGAGGAGTGTTCCGGGCCTTGCCCTTCATACCCGTGCGGCAACAGCATCACGAGGCCGTTGGCCCGCAGCCACTTGCTTTCGCCGCTGGCGATGAACTGGTCGATCATGATCTGCGCGCCGTTGGCAAAGTCCCCAAACTGCGCTTCCCACAGCACCAGACTGCGCGGATCGGCCATGGCAAAGCCATATTCGAAGCCGAGCACCCCGTATTCGGACAGCGTTGAATCGTGCACTTCGAACTTGCCGTGCGGCAGCGTGCTGAGCGGTACGTATTTGCGCTCGGACTTCTGGTCGACCCACACGGCATGGCGCTGCGAGAACGTGCCGCGGCCCGAGTCCTGACCGGACAGGCGCACCGAATAGCCTTCCATGACGAGGCTACCGAAGGCGAGCGCCTCGGCCGTGGCCCAATCGAAACCGTCACCTGCGGCAAACATCTCACGCTTGGCGGACAGCACGCGGTCCAGCGTCTTGTGCACATCGAGATCGGCGGGAACTTCGGTGAGCACGCGGCCCAGCGAATCCAGCACCTTGGGCTCAATCGCTGTTTCGACGCTGCGGCGTGCGGTTTCCGGATCGGCCGGCTTGTTGAGGCCGCTCCAGCGCCCGCCGAACCAGTCGGCCTCGTTCGCCTTGTAGTTCTTGCCCGCTTCGAACTCTTCTTCGAGCAGCGCGACAAACTCGCTCACCATGCGATCGCGCGTGCCGGGTTCGACCACGCCTTCGCGTGCCAAGCGCGCTTCATACGCGACGCTGACCTTGGGGTGGGCGCGGATCTTGTCGTACATCAGCGGCTGGGTGAACTTGGGCTCGTCGCCTTCGTTGTGGCCGAAGCGGCGGTAGCACCACATGTCGATCACCACGTCGCGGTGGAAGGTCTGGCGATATTCGACCGCCAGCTTGCACGCGAAGGTCACCGCTTCAGGATCGTCGCCGTTGACGTGCAGGATCGGCGCCATCACGCCCTTGGCGACATCGCTTGGGTAGGGCGATGACCGCGCGAACTTGGGGCTGGTGGTGAAGCCGATCTGGTTGTTGATGATGAAGTGGATGCAGCCGCCGGTGTCGTAACCCGGCACGCCCGACAGCGAGAGGCTCTCCCACACAACGCCCTGACCTGCAAAGGCCGCATCGCCGTGGATCAGCACGGGGAGCACCTGCGCCTTGTTCTTCAGGTCATCACGGATCGCCTGCTGCGCGCGGACCTTGCCCAGCACCACGGGGTTGACCGCTTCAAGGTGGCTGGGGTTGGGTACGAGGCTCATGTGCACCGAGATGCCGTCGAACTCGCGGTCAGTCGAGGTGCCGAGGTGATATTTCACGTCGCCGGACCCCGCCACATCATCGGGGTTGGCGCTGCCGCCCGAAAATTCGTGGAAGATCACGCGATAAGGCTTGGCCATCACGTTGGCGAGGACGTTGAGGCGCCCGCGGTGGGCCATGCCGTAGATGATCTCGCGCACGCCCGCGCTGCCGCCATGCTTGATGACGGCTTCCAGCGCCGGGATCATCGATTCCCCGCCATCGAGGCCAAAGCGTTTGGTGCCGACGTATTTCTTGGCGAGGAACTCTTCGTATTGCTCACCCCGCAGCACCGCGGCGAGGATCGCCTTCTTGCCTTCGGGAGTGAACTGGATCGTCTCACCCGGGCTTTCGAACTTTTCCTGCAGGAACCGGCGCTCGTCGGTATCCGCGATGTGCATGTATTCCAGGCCAACCTTGCCGCAATACACTTCGCGCAGACGCTGCTGGAGTTTGCCCACGGTGGTCCATTCCATGCCGAGCACGCCGCCGACATAGACGTCCTCGTTCTCCTTGCCCGCAAGGCCATGCCAGGCGAGCGAGAGGTCTTCGGGGCCTTCGCGGTTGTTAAGGCCCAGCGGATCGAGGTTCGCCGCCATGTGTCCGCGCACCCGGTACAGCCGCACCAGCGTCATCGCCGCGATGGACAGCGCCGCGGCCTTTTCGATCGCCTTGGGATCGGTGGGTTTCCCTGCGTCCTTCGCCGCCTGCTTCACCGCGAGCTTCATCTCGGTCGGGTCCATCGCGGAGGTGAGGTCGGACGCGCTGTCAGCCAGCGTGTCGAGCCAGCCACGCCGTTCCCACGAAGGGCCGGGCTGCGGGCCTTCCTGATCGGCGAAGGCGGGGATGAAGTTCTGCGGTTCGTTGCCCATGATGGGACTCCCGGGGAGGAGGAAGGATGACCCCCCGCGCTGAGGCGCGAGGGGCCGGTATTGGGTTAGGCCATTTCTTTCAGCATCGCGGCGAGCGTGGTGCCGAGCTCCGAAGGCGAGGGGCTGACGCGGATGCCTGCTTCTTCCATCGCCGCGATCTTGTCTTCCGCTCCGCCCTGACCGCCAGAGACGATGGCGCCCGCGTGGCCCATGCGGCGGCCCGGAGGGGCGGTGAGACCGGCGATGAAGCCGACCATCGGCTTCTTGCGGCCCTTGGCAGCTTCGGCCTTGATGAAGGCGGCGGCTTCTTCTTCAGCCGAGCCGCCGATTTCGCCGATCATGATGATGGACTCGGTCTCGGGATCATCCAGGAACAGGTCAAGCACGTCGATGAAGTTGGTGCCATTGACCGGATCGCCGCCGATGCCGACCGCGGTGGTCTGGCCGAGGCCCGCCATGGTGGTCTGGTGCACGGCTTCATAGGTGAGCGTGCCGGAGCGCGAGACGATGCCGACGCTGCCCTTCTTGAAGATGTTGGCGGGCATGATGCCGATCTTGCACTCGTTGGGGGTCAGCACGCCGGGGCAGTTGGGCCCAATCAGCCGCGACTTGGAACCGGCGAGCGCACGCTTGGCGCGGACCATGTCGAGCACCGGAATGCCTTCGGTGATGCAGATGATCAGCTCGATCTCGGCATCAATGGCTTCGCAGATCGCGTCGGCTGCGAACGGCGGCGGCACGTAGATGCAGCTCGCGGTCGCGCCGGTCGCAGCCTTGGCCTCGCGCACGGTGTTGAACTGCGGCAGGCCGATATGAGTGGTGCCGCCCTTGCCGGGGGTCACGCCGCCGACCATCTGCGTCCCGTAATCGAGTGCGGCCTGGGTGTGGAAGGTGCCTGTGTTGCCGGTCATGCCTTGCGTGATGACCTTGGTGTCTTTGTTAACGAGGATGGACATTCGTGTCGTTCCTTTTTCATCCTAGCCGTCATCCCGGCGAAGGCCGGGACCCAGCGAAACTAAAGGCGTCCGAGCCATTTCTGGGCCCCGGCCTTCGCCGGGGTGACGAGATTGCGATTTTCACTTCACTGACAAACCAACTCGAACAGGTCGTTCCAGTCGGGGTTCATCTCTTCGATCCGGCGCAGTTTCCATGCCCGCCGCCATTCTTTCATCTGCCTCTCGCGGAGGATAGCCGCTTCGATGGTGTCGTGGCGTTCGAACCATACCAGCATCTTGCAGCCATACTTCTTCGTGAAGCCTTCGATCAGTCCTTCTCGGTGTTCCCAGACCCGCTTTGCGAGATCGCTGGTAACTCCGATATAAATCGTTCCGTTGCGGCGGCTCGCCATGATGTAGACAGAGCCGCCGTATTCCATCTCCTACTCGTCATCCCGGAGCAGGCCGGAACCGCGTTCTGCGGTCGCCTCTGGGCCCCGGCCTGCGCCGGGGTGACGATGCACGAGGTTAAGCAAGGCTGCTATCCAGCGCCTTGCACGCCTCAAGCAGTTCCTTGACCGCATCGACGCTGACGCCGAGGTTCGCCTTTTCCTCGTCGGTCAAGCTGATCTCGATCACGTCTTCTGCGCCGCCTGCGCCGATCACCACCGGCACGCCGACGTAAAGCCCATCAACGCCATACTTGCCGTCAACCTGCACCGCGCAGGGCAGGATGCGCTTCTGGTCGTAGAGGTAGGCTTCGGCCATCGAAATGGCGCTGGTGGCAGGCGCATAGAAGGCCGAGCCGGTCTTGAGCAGCGCGACGATCTCGCCGCCGCCCGAGCGGGTGCGCTGCACGATTTCGCCGAGGCGATCTTCTGAAATGCCCTTGATCTTGGCCATGTCCGCGACCGGAATGCCGTTGATGGTGGAGTAGGACAGCACCGGCACCATCGTGTCGCCGTGGCCGCCGAGCACGAAGGCGTTCACATCTTTGACGCTGACGCCGAACTCCCATGCGAGGAAGGTTGCGAAGCGCGACGAGTCCAGCACGCCGGCCATGCCGACGACCTTGTTGGCGGGGAGGCCGGAGAATTCGCGCAGCGCCCAGACCATCGCGTCGAGCGGGTTGGTGATGCAGATCACGAAGGCATCGGGCGCGTTGTCGCGGATGCCTTCGCCGACGGCCTTCATGACCTTGAGGTTGATGCCGAGCAGATCGTCGCGGCTCATGCCGGGCTTCCGGGCAACACCGGCCGTGACGATCACAACGTCCGCGCCTGCGATATCGGCATAGTCGTTGGAACCGGTGATGCTGGCGTCGAAACCTTCTACGGGTCCGCACTGCGAAAGGTCGAGCGCCTTGCCCTGCGGCACGCCTTCGACCACGTCGAACAGCACGATGTCGCCAAGGCCCTTCAGGGCGGCGAGGTGGGCAAGCGTGCCGCCGATATTACCGGCGCCGATGAGGGCGATTTTCTTGCGGGCCATGAAGTGGACGTCCTTCCCTTATTCATCGGGACGACAAAAACGCGCACAAATGCTGGCGCCAACCCCCGTCCCAAGCGGCATGGCACCCGTTACATAGGGCGCGGTAGGCCGCTCAAAAACCGATTGCAACCGTCAAAAGGCCGGATGTGGCAACTATCTTTGCAAACAGTTCGCAGTTGCATTAACACTTCGGGCCGTCGCCTCAGGGAAACCCCTTGCCGCAGGTGCCGTAAGGTCAGGCGGGCGCTGTGGTCCCTGTCATCCGCCGTGCCAGCCGCCGGTCGAACATCTGCGTGATGGCGAGCCAGTGGTCCTGTCCCTGTGCGTCACCGCGCGCGCCCGCTTCGGTCGCAGCACTGACCGCCGCCTGCGCCGAAGCAAGGCCGTGAACCGCGAAATGCCGGAGCGCCGCTGCCAGAACAGGGTCCATCGCCGCCACAGGTGCGCCATGATCGCGGGCCGGGCGGCCATTGTCGTTGCTCGCCCGCGCGAGGGCAGGGGCGATGAGGCCGCGTCCGGCGGCACGCCAGCCGAGCCGGCGGACAGGATGATTGGCGGAAGCAAAACGGACAGACATGAAGCGCGGCGATCCCGTTGTTGTCACCGCACGATAGGCTGACGGTGTTGTCCGGTCGCTCTAGCGCCGTGCCGCTAAGGCTTGGTGTGACAACAGGGTTTCGAAGGGTTTAACCTAATCCGTGGGGGCCGGTGCGGGGGCCGGAGCCGCTTCGGGCGGGGATTTCCACTGACCGGCGCGGGCATATTCGGATTTCACCGTCCCGGTTCCGGTATAGGCCTGCGTCGGGGGTGCCGGAGCCAGGGCAGGGGCAGGGCTGCTGGCTACCCGTTCGGTTTGTTTGCTGACAGGCACCGGGTCGAGATCATAGGCGATCACCGGGCGGCTGGCTGACATATTCGCGCCAGCGGCGGCGGTCAGCGTCTGCACATCGAGGCGGCCGCCCACGACCGGCTCAAGTCCCGCATAGGCAAAGGCAAAGGCCGCGCTCTGCCCGCTCGCCCCGCGATTGCGGTAGAAACGGTGCGCGCCAATCGTCCCGATGTGATCGAGCGTGCCAGCCCAATAGGGATTGACCCATAGCGTGTGGTAATGCGTGGCGAGGCCGACCGGCGCATAGACGCGGCCATCGAGCGCCTCGCCTGCGATCCGCTGCGCGCGCGCCCAGCTCGTGCCCGAAGGCCGCCGTGTCAGGCTGCCATCGCAGGTGAAGGTGAACTGGCACCCGGTTGATCGCGCGGAGCCCTGATAGACCACGCCGCACACGCTGGCAGGCCACGCGGGGTGCGCCACGCGGTTCAGCACCACCTGCGCCACGGCGCGTTGGCCCGCTTCGCTTTCGCTGGCGGCTTCGTACCAGATCGCCTGCGCCAGACAGTCCGCCGCGCGGGCGTGGGTGATGCCGGTGCCGGGCGAATAGAACGGCCGCGCCGCGGCGCCCACATCGATCAGCGCGCCCAGTTCGCGCCCGCTTTCGGCGCCGGTGGCCAGCGGATCGTCGGTGGGCAGCGCCACCAGCGCAGTGCCGGCGGGATCGGCCATGTAGAAGAAGGCCGAGCCGGGAAAGCTCATGCCGGGCCGCTCGAACGGCAGGGCCGCGGCCGCGGCCTGCCGGGTGGCCAGCGCAGCGGTGCTTTCGACCGCGTCGCCGGGCAGCGAGGTCAGGCCGGGTGCCGCCATGGCCGGAACAGCGATGGCAGCGAACAGCACCGCCAATCGCTTGCCCCATGTCTTGCCCGGCAGCGTCCAGCGCGGCGCGGCGGGGACTGCCAAGGGTAAGGGGGTGCGCCGGGATGCCATGATCGGGCTTCGCCCTACGCGCGAGGGCCTGCGGGGGCGAGGGCGGCGCGGCGCTGCGTCCCGTTTCCGGACAGGTGTGCGCAAGGTCTTAACCCGTTGCGCCCGACCGCCTGTCGCCCTATCGCTCGAGCCGGATATGGCGCGGGATCGCATCAGCTTGAACGGGGGGCGCGCGATGGTGTTGGCGGCGCTGGCCGGTGCGTTGCCGCTGGCCGCCTGCGCGCCTGACCCGCCGCGTGTCGAGCCGTCCCACGCCGCCCCGACAATCGTCAGCCTCAACCCCTGCCTCGATGCGATACTGGTCGAGATTGCAGGGCCGGATCAGATTCTGGCGCTGTCGCATTACAGCCGCGATGTTTCGGGTAGTTCGATCCCTGCCACCGTCGCTGCGCGTTACGGCGTGACCGGCGGCTCCGCCGAAGAGATTACTGCGCTGCGGCCCGACCTCGTCCTCGCCTCGATCTACCTGCCGCAGCCAACCCGCACCGCGCTGGAGCGGGCAGGGCTTACCGTGGCGACCTTCGGCAGTCCCACCACCATCGCCGAAAGCGCGGCGCAGGTGCGCGAGGTTGCTGCGCTCGCAAACCATAAAGATGCAGGCAAGACTCTCGCCGCCCGCATCGCCGCCCCGCCGCCGCCTGCATCGCGCACGCCGATCGACGCGCTGTTGTGGCAACCGGGAGAGATCGTCGCGGGCGAGCAGACGCTGATTGCAGAGCTGTTGCGGCAGGAGGGTTTCACCAGTCACGCGGCTGCCCGCGGAATGGGTCAGGCCGACATGGTGACGCTGGAACGCGTGCTGGCCGACCCGCCGCAGGTGCTGCTGGTGGCAGGCGATGCGCCCGGGCAGCGCCACCCTTTGCTGGCGCGCGCATCGGCAAAAATGCAGGTCGCCGCCTTCGATCCTGCGCTGCTCTATTGCGGCGGTCCGACCATCCCCAAGGCGCGCGCCCGCCTCAGAGCTATCCGCGCCGAAGCGGAGCGCCGCCTGTGACCCGCGCCAGCCTCGTCTTCGGCGCGCTGCTGACCGTGCTGGTGCCGCTGTCGCTGCTGGCGGGGCGGGTGTGGATCGCGCCTTGGGCGGACGGCCCGGCCAACGCTGCGCTGATCCTTGGCGAACTGCGTCTGCCGCGCGCCATGCTGGCCATTACCATTGGCGCAGGGCTGGGTGCAGCGGGTGCGGCGATGCAGGGCTACCTGCGCAACCCCCTCGCCGATCCCGGCCTGTTCGGCATCGCCCCGATGGCGGCGCTGGGCGCGGTGGCGAGCTTCTGGCTGGGCGCGGTCATCCCGCCCGCCTTCGCTGCGTGGGCCCTTCCGGTCATGGCGCTGGCGGGCGCAGGGCTGGGCATGGCGCTGCTCGCGCTGATCGCCGGGCGCACATCGAGCGATGCGGCGGGCGGGGCAGGCGGAGGCATCGCGCTGTTCACGCTGGCGGGCCTGATGCTGGCGAGCCTGGCAGGCGCGCTTACCGCGCTGGCAATCACGCTCGCGCCCAGTCCGTTCGCGCTGAGCGAGATCGTGCTCTGGCTCAATGGCGCGCTGACCGACCGTTCGTGGCGGGAGGTTGCGATCGCCGCGCCGCTGGTCGCCGCCGGGATCGCAGTGCTGGCGCTCGCGGCGCGCAACCTCGATGCGCTGACGCTGGGCGAGGATGCGGCGCGGTCGATGGGGGTGGAGCCGCGCCGGTTGCTCGCGCTGCTGGTGGTGGGCATCGGGTTGACGGTGGGGGCAGGCGTGGCGGTGGCCGGGATCATCGGCTTTGTCGGGTTGGTTGTGCCGCATCTGGTGCGCCCGCTGACCAACCGCCTGCCGTCCAGCCTGATCGTGCCAAGCGCGCTGGCGGGCGCCTGTCTGGTGCTGGCCGCCGACAGCATCGTGCGCATCTTGCCGATGGTGACGGAACTCAGGCTCGGCATCGCGCTGTCGCTGATCGGCGCGCCGTTCTTCGGCTGGTTGCTGCTGCGGATGCGGCGGGGGCAGCTTTAGATGCTCGCGGCTGACAACCTTACCCTTGTTAGAGGCGGTCGAAGCGTGATCGCCGACCTTTCGACCACGCTTGAACCGGGCAGGATCACCGCGATTGTCGGCCCCAATGGCGCGGGCAAATCCTCACTGCTGCTGGGACTGGCCGGATTGCTGGCTCCGGCGTCGGGCACGGTCACGCTTGGCGGTGACGATATCGCTGGCCTTCATCCGCGTGTCCGCGCGCAAGCCATCGGCTATCTTCCGCAGGCGCCCGACATCGCGTGGGATGTCGCGGTGGAGGCGCTGGTCGCGCTGGGCCGCCTGCCATGGCGTGACCGGGGCACCGACGCGATAGAGGCTGCGCTGGATGCGCTGAGCCTGCAACCCCTGCGCCGCCGCCCGGTCAGCCAGCTTTCTGGCGGGGAGCGTGCGCGGGTATTGCTGGCCCGTGTTCTGGCAGGAGAGCCGCGCTGGATTTTGGCAGACGAGCCGCTGGCCGCGCTCGATCTGGCGCATCAGTTGGCGCTGACCGCGCATTTCACCGCCTGCGCGGCAAACGGGCAGGGCGTGGTGGTGGTGCTGCACGATCTGGCCATTGCCATGAACCATGCCGACCGGGTGCTGGTGCTGAAAGATGGCCGGTTGATCGCGGACGGTCCACCAGAATTGGCGCTCGATCCGCAGGTCATTGCGCAAGGTTGGGGCGTAAAGGCCCGCTGGCTGGGCGTCAGGGGAGCGATGGCACTGGTGGCACATTCGGGGCCGGAACGCGCAAACAGGGTGATTGAGTGACCCTGTTGACATGTTCCGGCCCCGCGCCGGTCTTGGCAGAAGCGCCAGGTTGCGACCCTGAATGCCCCGGCTGCAATCCAGCAACGGGCAATCCTTGCTCTGCGGCACATTCATTTGGCGACTTCAGATTTTCTGTAGGGCTGAGCATCACCTCAAGATTTCAGTGCTTTAGGCGTCGGATTAATCCGTAAGGCGGTGTTGGCATTTTGATGACAGCGTTATTGCCGGCGGACGTATGAGAAAGGCTGCGACTGGTTTTGGGCGCATGACAGGCAGATGCGTTGGGATGTTTTCGCACAAGCTTGCTGGGCAATTCGGACGGCCGCAATTAAGGCAGGCGCCATGCCGAATTTCGCATCATTGCTCGCTGATCCCCATTGGTTGCCCCACGGGTTTGACCCTGCGCGAAAGATGGTCACCTTTATCAAGGTTCCCCGCCAACGTCTTGGCCAACCGGCGTTTGTGGGCGAGATCGGGCGGGAGAGCGGTTACGAAAAAGCCGAAGTGCCGCTGGCGGCGCTGAGCGGCGTAAAGCGTGGGGATGACGCGCCGGTCACCTTCATCTTTCACACCGCGTTCTGCCGTTCGACCTTGCTGGTGCGCGCACTTGAAAGACCGGGCATCAGCGTTGGCTTGTCAGAGCCCGGTATCATCACCAGCATCGCCAGCGCAGGAATGGCCGGACAGGCCGCGCTGTTGCCCGCCGCGCACTTGCTGGCGCGCCCGTGGACGGCAGGTGAGGCCGTTTTCATCAAGCCGACAAACCATGCCAACATGCTGGCGCCGGCTTTGATGCGGGCCTTGCCGCAGGCGCGGGCTGTGCTGATGACGAACCCCTTGTCATCGTTTCTGGATGCGGTCGTGCGCAAGGGGATGCTGGGGCGGCGCTGGGGGCGCAATCTTTATATCGAATTGATGGGTTATGCCGGCATGGACCTGGGTCTGGACCCGCGCGAACAGTTCCTGATGACCGATCTGCAGGCGGCCGCTCTGGCGTGGTTTCTCAATCAAAAGTTCCTTGCCGCCTTGGCAGCCAATTTCGGGGATCGCGTGCGGGTGCTGGATGGCGACGCGTTCGGGCGCGGACCGGCCGAAACGCTCGCGGCGGTCTATGCCTTTGCCGGCACATCCGTTTCGACCGAAGACATCGCTGCGATGGCGGGCGGCCCTGTGTTCGCCGGCGATGCCAAGACGGGCGAGGATTTCGCCGCCAAATCCCTGCGCGATGCCGCAGCAACCCGCAGCGCGGTGACACAGGATGAAATCGGCAAGGTGTCCGAATGGATCACCCTGATCGCACAGCAGGCGGGGCTGGCGGTGCCGCTGCCCCCAACATTGTTGTGAAACAAAGCCTGTCGGGCTTTGGGGGAAACCGCCGGGCCGCTTGGCCGTTGCACCTCCACAATCAGACACCATCTGCGTTGGGATGCGGATAAGAGTGCCGCGCTACCCTTTACATCAGTGAACATTTCCGGAACAAATTGCACCCATGAGCCTGACCACTATCTCCGTGCGCGGCGCGCGCGAACATAACCTCAAGGGTATCGACATTGATCTGCCGCGTGATGCGCTGATCGTGGTGACGGGCCTGTCGGGCAGTGGCAAATCCAGCCTCGCCTTCGACACCATCTATGCCGAGGGGCAGCGGCGTTATGTCGAGTCCTTGAGCGCCTATGCGCGCCAGTTCCTCGAAATGATGCAGAAGCCCGATGTCGAGCATATCGACGGCCTGAGCCCGGCGATCAGCATCGAGCAGAAGACGACCAGCCGCAATCCGCGCTCGACCGTGGCGACCGTCACCGAAATCTACGATTACATGCGCCTGCTGTGGGCGCGGGTGGGCACGCCCTATTCGCCTGCCACCGGCCTGCCGATTTCTGCGCAGACGGTCAGCCAGATGGTCGACCGGGTGATGGAACTGCCCGAAGGCACGCGCCTCTATCTGCTCGCCCCCGTGGTGCGCGGACGCAAGGGCGAATACCGCAAGGAAATCGCCGAATGGCAGCGCAACGGCTTCACCCGCGTGCGGATCGACGGCGAAATCTACGCGATCGAAGATGCGCCCGCGCTCGACAAGAAGTTCAAGCATGACATCGAAGTCGTGGTCGACCGCATCGCGGTGAAGGACGGCATCCAGACGCGCCTTGCCGAAAGCTTCGAGCAGGCGCTGAAGCTGGCCGAAGGGCTGGCCTATGTCGATCTGGCCGACGGCGTGGTGCCGGGCCGCGAGGATGAGGCGCAGGCCGGCGCTATTAAGGGGGGGGCCATGAAAGGCGCAGGCCTAGCGGCCAACCGCATCGTCTTCTCCGAGAAATTCGCCTGCCCCGTCAGCGGCTTCACCATCGAGGATATCGAACCGCGCCTGTTCTCATTCAACGCCCCCCAAGGCGCCTGCGCGGCGTGCGACGGGATCGGGGAGAAGATGCTGTTCGACCAGCAGCTCGTCGTCCCGAACGAGGCGTTGACGCTGAAGCAGGGCGCGGTGGTGCCGTGGGCCAAGTCCAACCCGCCATCGCCCTATTACATGCAGGTGCTGGCCAGCCTGGCGAAGGCTTACGGCTTCAACCTCACCACCCCCTGGGCCGACCTTGCGCCCGAACAGAAGCTTATCATTCTGCACGGCACGGGCGGCATGCCGGTGCCGCTCACCTTCAAGGACGGCCGCCGCGAATACACCGTCAACAAGGCGTTCGAGGGCGTGATCGGCAACCTGAACCGCCGGCTGATGCAGACCGAAAGCGCGTGGATGCAGGAGGAGCTGTCCAAGTACCAGACCGCGCAGGCGTGCGAAGTGTGCGGCGGCAAGCGGCTCAATGAAAAGGCGCTGAGCGTCAAGATCGCGATGACCGACATTGCCACCCCCGTCGCCATGAGCGTGTCGGATGCGAAGGCATGGTTCCTCGCACTGGACGCGCAGCTGACCCCGCAGCAATCGCAGATTGCCAAGGCGATCCTGAAAGAGATCAACGAGCGGCTGGGCTTCCTCGACAATGTCGGCCTCGACTACCTCAACCTCGACCGCACCAGCGGCACGCTGTCTGGGGGCGAGAGCCAGCGCATCCGGCTCGCCTCGCAGATCGGCTCGGGCCTGTCGGGCGTGCTCTACGTGCTCGACGAACCCAGCATCGGCCTCCACCAGCGCGACAACGACCGCCTGCTCGAAACCCTCAAACGCCTGCGCGATCTCGGCAACACCGTCATCGTGGTCGAGCATGACGAGGACGCGATCCGCACCGCCGACTATATCGTCGACCTCGGCCCGGGCGCGGGCGTCCACGGGGGCGAGATCGTCGCGCAGGGCACCCTCAAGCAGATTCTCAAAGCCAAGGGCAGCCTCACCGCCGATTACCTCACCGGCCGCCGCAAGATCGACGTGCCGGCCAAGCGCCGCAAGGGCAACGGCAAGAAGATCGTCGTCAAGAACGCGCGCGCCAACAACCTCAAGGGCGTGACGGCCAAGATCCCGCTCGGCACCTTCACCTGCATCACCGGTGTCTCCGGCTCGGGCAAATCCTCGCTCACCATCGACACGCTGCAGGCGGGCGCCGCGCGGGCGCTCAACGGCGCGCGGGTCATCGCGGGCGCGCACGATTCCATCACCGGGCTCGAACATTGCGACAAGGTGATCGAGATCGACCAGTCCCCCATCGGCCGCACCCCGCGCTCCAACCCCGCCACCTACACCGGCGCCTTCACCCAGATCCGCGACTGGTTCGCCGGCCTCCCCGAAAGCCTCGCGCGCGGGTACAAGCCCGGACGCTTCAGCTTCAACGTCAAGGGCGGCCGCTGCGAGAAGTGCCAGGGCGACGGCCTCATCAAGATCGAGATGCACTTCCTCCCCGATGTCTACGTCACCTGCGAGGAATGCGGCGGCAAACGCTACAACCGCGAAACGCTGGAAGTGAAGTTCAAGGGCCACTCGATCGCCGACGTGCTCGACCTGACGATCGAGGATGCCGAGGAGTTCTTCAAGGCCGTCCCCCCGATCCGCGAAAAGATGCGGATGCTGAACGAGGTGGGGCTGGGCTACGTCAAGGTCGGCCAGCAGGCGACGACGCTATCGGGCGGCGAGGCGCAGCGCGTCAAACTCGCCAAGGAACTCGCGCGCCGCAGCACCGGCCAGACGCTGTATATCCTCGACGAGCCGACCACCGGCCTGCATTTCGAGGATGTGCGCAAACTGCTCGAAGTGCTGCACCGGCTGGTGGAGGGCGGCAACTCGGTCGTGGTGATCGAACACAACCTCGACGTGATCAAGACCGCCGACTGGATCATCGACCTCGGCCCCGAGGGCGGGGTGCGCGGCGGGGAGATTGTCGCGGAAGGCACGCCCGAGCAGGTGGTGAAGGAGCCGCGCAGCTTTACGGGGCAGTATCTGGCGCCTTTGCTGGTGCGGTGATTCCCTCCTAAATCGGAAAGTCAACGGACCGGCTTCACCAATTATAGTTGAATGTCAAATCCGAACGCGCTTCTTCAACCTTAGCTGCTAGATCGGCTAGGACTGGCAAAAGACCTGAGTGATTATCATCTATTGGATCGTATTCTATCGTCTTTAAGTTACGATTTTTCCGAAGCGAGGATTTCAACTCTTGTGAATCACCCTGCGCTCTAATGATGTAATGCGGATAATTCGTTGGAAAGCTAAATGCCTGATTTTCCAAGATTAGATTGACGTCAGGGTCCGAATAGCCGGTGCCTACAAAAAGAAAAGTATTGGAAAGAAGTCCTGCATCAAAAGATTTATAAAAAGCCGAATATTTGACCTGTGCTTCGGCATAATCTTTCTGAGTAAAAATCAATTTCTCAGGAGCGTCAATCGATCCATGAACTTTGACTATGTATCTGCCGTCACCTCGTAGGAATTCAGAAGACCCTTTGTCGTGATATTGCCGGATGATGTGCGCGCCCGACTTTATATTTTGTGCGCAGCGTTCGTAAATAGTGTCAAAATTAAGAGAAAATACCACACGGGAATCTAATGCAAGGATTGCGCGGTGAGTTTCCGATGGTTCGTAACCGGGATCGGAAAACGTCCGTCTCAAGTAGTCGGTCCAATGCTCGTCGTATTTGTCTTTTAACCACTCGCACGCATGGAGGAGATCATTTGCTTGTAATGCTGCATTAATCGCTTCTGAGCCGCCGCCCGGACAAACGTCTAGTGCGCTTTGCAAGAAACTCTTCCAAGTCGGCGGACGATTTCCGTCCGCATTTGTGGATTGGCGAGAGACACCAGAGCCAACGACGACGATCGCTCGCCGTCTTGCCAAGTCGCGAACCAACGGAACCGGCCATTCCATTAAATACGGTCCACCAGATTGTTCGCCACTGTTCCAAAAATTATCTTGGCATCTTTAACTTTAGCGAAGTGTGCCCCAACTATCCCATCCGCAGCCGTCAACTCAAATACGGGCTTATTTCGACTTTGCGACATCGGAATAAGAGAAAACAGATTTGGAACGGTGCCAATCTCGAACGGCTTTTTTACTACGCGATCAGAAAATGAAGATTCAATAATATGGTCGATATTTTTTCTGATATTTTCATAAGCCTGAACAGCGCGCCTGGTGCCGCTCGAGTCCTTTTTGGCCAAATACTGCTGCGTCACGTAACCCAGAAAAGTTGCTTGACTAGTCTGGAATGTGGGGAGTCTGCTCTTGTCCTTAACGTTTTTAAGTCCATTCGCCCAGTCAGATTCCCAGTCGTCGATCCATTCAGCAATATTTTCAAACGCTTTCAAAGAGAATATGTCAATCGACATGGGACTCACAAAATAGTCAACTGCTAACAGAATTGAACGATTAATCGCTCCTAGCGAGGGGCTGACATCGAAGAAAACCAAATCATAATCTTGAAGGCGATTCAACAACTCAGCGAAGACGAGATTGGTACGTATGCCTCGAACGTCACCAGCGCGCGCCCCCCCCCAATCTGACGCCAATGTGTCTTCAGTCAGGGCAAGTCTGGGATCGCCTGGTATTACATCAACCTTGAAATTTGCTGACCTCTTGGTTTCAAGCTTTTTAGAAAAACCTTCACCGAGCGTTAGAGGCTCGATAATACTATATATGGTAAATCCTTTACTTTCAGAATAAAGGGAGTCGATTATACTATCTTTAAATAAATATTGTGTAGCATTGCATTGGGGATCAGCATCGACAACGCAAACGCTTTTTCCGAGATACATCGAGCAATAGGCGGCAATATTGCATAGAAGCGTAGTTTTTCCCACTCCGCCTTTGTTGTTAAAAAAGGCTACGGAGTTCATTGCGCTTCCTTCGGATTGATTGCGGTCACAATTGATTGTTATTCGGTCGGATTGCTTAGTGCAAGGCACGGTCTGTAGTTGAGTGAAGTTCCCCCCTTTCCTACACCCCCCAAACCCCACTACCTTCCCGCCCGCGTTGACCCACCCGCGCGCGCCGCACTCGCTCTCCCGCGCCCCACGGCTCCCCGCAGCCCTGACGCGGGCAGGGGTGTCCTCGCGGCGGGGCGGGACGTTCGGCGCGCTCCAACCCTTGCTTGCAGGAGACCCGCGCGGATGATGACCTTACGTGAACTTGGCACCTTCAACCCGCAGCTCCCTGCGCCGGGGGACAAGCTGCCGGTCGGGCCGACCGACCTGCGCGATCCGGGCGGGCGGGATTTTGTCGCCGCGTGGCAGGCCCACGTCGATGCCGGGCGGATCGGGACGCGGCTCGACACGCCCGAGGCGATCCGGGCCGTGGTGCTCGCCAATGAGCGGTTGCTCTGCGGGGACGGGACGTTGCTGATCTGGTGACGAGTTTCTTACCCCTCCCGCAAGCTAGAGGGGGCATTCTTCATTTTCCTACCGCGCCGCCTTGCGGATAGGCTCAGCGGCTTTGCCCTGTCGCTGCCAAGGAGCCGCCCGATGTCTGACCTGTCGCCCCACGCGCTCACCACCACGCCCGCCGCTGACGCGGCCGCGCCCGATCTGCCGTGCGAGGTGCTCGCCGCCTTTGTCCAGACGCTCGCGCAGTGGGGCAATGTGCGCAGCGCGGCGCAGCAGGTGGGGGTGAGCCGCGCGCATCTGTACCGGATGCGGCGCGCCAGCCCTGAGTTTCGCCAATTGTGGGATGCGGCGCTGGTGCTCGCCCGCCCGCAAGTCGAGGAGGTGCTGGCCGACCGCGCGCTGAACGGGGTGGCGGAAACCGTGTTCTATCACGGCGAGGAGGTCGCCACGCGCATCCGTTATGACGGGCGGCTGCTGCTGGCGCATCTGGCGCGGCTCGACCGGATCGAGAGCAGCCATCAGGTTCGCAGCGTCGCCGCCGATTTCGATGCGCGGGTGGCGCAGTTGCTCGCTCCGCCGGTGCTGACGGCCTGGGATGACGACGACGATGAGGACGACGACGACGATGATTACGCGGAGGACGCAGGCGAGGACTATGACGCCGACGGCGATGACCCCGAAACCGACGAGGATGATGACAGCGTCGATTGGGATGCTGACGCGGCGTCAGACGACGATTGGCCCGGCGCGTGACGGGGGCGCTTTTTCGTTTCTGGACTGTGTCTCATGTGTCTCCAACACGAGACACCGGCACACGCACAGCCCTGCGCGTCAGCCTTCGATGATGGCGAGTTCCACGGTGGCGTGGCCGCGCGCGACCATGCCGAGTTCGTCCGCGGCGGCGCGGCTCACGTCGATCAGGCGGCCACGGGTAAACGGCCCGCGATCGTTCACGCGCACCACGACGCTGCGGCCGTTGGAAGGGTTGGTGACGCGCAGCTTCGTGCCAAACGGCAGGCTGCGGTGCGCGGCGGTCATCGCAGCGTTGTCGAAGCGTTCGCCGCTGGCGGTGCGGCGGCCGTTGAACTTGGCGGCGTAATAGGACGCGCTGCCGCTGCCCAGCGCGGTGGCTTGCGGGGCGGAGGCGGCGGGTTCGTCGATGACGGCGGCGGGCACGGTAACGTCGGTGCTGGGCAGGACGGGCACCATCTCGATGACGGCGGCGCTGGCGGCAGGTTCGATCCCGGCGTTGCCCGCATCGGTCGTCGCGGCCGATGATGCAGCTATCGGCGCAAGGCCAAGCAGCCCGGCAAGCGCGAGGCCTTTGACACCGCGCGCCAGCAGGCGGTGGGGCATCGCGCCGGTGATGGTGTGTCCGTTCAACATGGCGGGGCGGATAGGCCGGGCGGCTTAAGGAAGACAAACCAGGTTAGAATTCCGTCGCCGTGATGCTTCCGCTGGGCAATGAGTCGCCTCAAAAATGCGACGAACCGTTGGAACAATGCGCAGCGAACCGCGCTTTACGGCCCGGAGACCCTGCAGCGACTCGGATGCGATCAGGCGTCGCGGTTGCGGCGGGCGAGCAGGCGCAGGCGCAAGCCGTTGAGCTTGATGAAGCCCTCGGCGTCCTTCTGGTCATAGGCCCCCGCGTCGTCCTCGAAGGTGACGTGCGCTTCGGAATAGAGCGAGAAGGGCGACTTGCGGCCCACCACGCTGGCCAACCCCTTGTAGAGCTTCAGCCGCACCGTGCCGGTGACCTTGTCCTGGCTATGGTCGATCGCCGCCTGCAGCATCTCGCGTTCGGGGGAGAACCAGAGGCCGTTGTAGATCAGTTCCGCATAGCGCGGCATCAGCTCGTCCTTGAGATGCGCGGCGCCGCGATCCAGCGTGATCTGCTCGATCCCGCGGTGGGCGCGGGCGTAGATCTCCCCGCCGGGGGTCTCGTACATCCCACGCGACTTCATGCCGACGAAGCGGTTCTCGACCAGATCGAGCCGCCCGATGCCATGCTTGCGGCCCAGTTCGTTGAGGGCGGTGAGCAAGGTGGCGGGAGACATCGCCTCGCCGTTCAGGGTGGTGCCATCGCCCTTGTCGAAATCGATGGTGATGTATTCGGGCACGTCGGGCGCGTCCTCGGGATTGACCGTGCGCGAATAGACGTAGTCCGGGGTTTCCTCCCACGGGTTTTCCAGGACCTTGCCTTCGGACGAGGTGTGCAGCAGGTTCGCATCGGTCGAGAACGGGCTGTCGCCGCGCTTGTCGCGTGGCACTTCGATCTGGTGCGCTTCGGCCCAGGCGATCAGCGCGGTGCGGCTGGTCAGATCCCATTCGCGCCACGGCGCGATCACCTTGATGTCCGGATCGAGAGCGTAGGCGGACAGTTCAAAGCGCACCTGATCATTGCCCTTGCCGGTCGCGCCGTGGGCGATGAAATCGGCGCCGGTCTGGTGCGCGATCTCGACCAGCCGCTTGGAGATCAGCGGGCGCGCGATGCTGGTGCCGAGCAGATAGTCGCCTTCATAACGGGCGTTGGCGCGCATCATTGGGAACACGAAATCGCGCACGAATTCCTCGCGCAGATCCTCGATGAAGATGTGATCATCAGGAATGCCCATGGCGCGGGCTTTGGCGCGGGCGGGCTCGATTTCCTCGCCCTGACCCAGATCGGCGGTGAAGGTCACCACCTCAAGCCCGCGCTCCACGCTCAGCCACTTGGCGATAACGCTGGTATCGAGACCGCCCGAATAGGCGAGAACGACTTTCTGGGGCTGGGCCATGACGAATTTCCTCGGGGTATGAACTGCGCGGGCACCTAACAGCGCGCGCCGCATGGGGCAATCGCGCTTTCGGCGCTGGGGATCGAAGGCGGCCCGGCAATCGTCCTTTCACCAATTGCTGCTAAACCGCGTTGCGCCAGCGGAATGCGCGCGATCTTTCAGGGGGCCGAATGCTGACAATGTGGGGCAAAGCGTGCGAATTGGCGGAGATGACCCCGCCCGAGCGCAATCGGTGGGTCGATTTCCTGCGGGCGGTATCGATCATGGCGGTGGTGATCGGCCACTGGATGATGGCGGGCCTTTACGTCGATCCGGCGGGCGAACTTCGGCGCGGTGATCTGCTGTCGGTGGCAGACTGGACGCATTGGCTGACCTGGGGATTTCAGGTGATGCCGGTGTTCTTCCTTGTCGGCGGCTATTCAAACAGCGTCAGCTGGACACCCGCAAAAAGCCCTCGCATTTGAGGGCATGATCTGATTCACTCGCCGCACTGGACGGAGAGTTTCGATGCACCCACGCAGTCTGTTTTCTCTGGCGGAGCACCTGGAGCGGCTGAGCAAG
>Ga0210012_1000350_pt1 | contig 56456 bp, 60 predicted proteins | sample CryGeymeta201504_FD_183974 | JGI IMG/M metagenome (GOLD analysis project Ga0210012, IMG submission 183974) | Groundwater microbial communities from Crystal Geyser aquifers in Utah, USA - Crystal Geyser metaG 2015-04 (SPAdes) (version 2) | ecosystem: Environmental > Aquatic > Deep subsurface >... | reverse complement strand
ATAACCAATTGTTCTTTCTGCGTATTCTAAGGGCTTAAAAACTTCATTATCATACAATAAGCCAGAATGAACACCATTTATAATAACATTATATCCTAATTGAGTCTTATCGGAGATAATTAACTCAACTTCGTCATCTTCTTTCACTGCTAAATAATCATTACTTAAAAACTGATTTATTTTTGATGAAGCAATTAAGCGGTTAGTTCGCTCATCTAGATATAAATAAACTAAATACGATTCCCCAACTTTCATTTTTTCTCGTTGTTCTCTATGCGGAACAAATAAATCTTTCTCTAATCCCCAATCTAAAAACGCCCCATATTCTGATACATCCTTACATAACAACACTTCAAATTGATGTAATTGAATAGTAGGTATCAAGTTTGTAGCTATTGGTCTGTCTTCACTATCCGTATAAACGAAAACATCAATATTATCTGAGATAAGAGTACCCTCAGGAACATATTTATTCGGTAATAGGACTTCATTGCCCTCATCATCACCCAAGAATAAACCTACAGAAGTACTTCTCAGAACGGTTAATAGATTAAATAAACCTAATTGAAGCATAATACATACAAATTAAAAGACAAAAAAAAAGCCTCGTAGTATTCCTCGAGGCTTAAATAAAAAACTGTGAGTGATTATGCTTCTGCTACAGCTTCACGAATATGTACAAACGTACGATCGTTTTTGCCTTTTGAGAATTCAACATAACCATGAGCAGTTGCAAACAGAGTATCATCTCCGCCACGCATTACATTATCACCAGGGTGAAATTTTGTACCACGTTGACGTATTAAGATATTTCCGGATAAAACAAATTGGCCACCGAAACGCTTAACGCCCAATCGCTGGGAATTAGAATCGCGACCGTTTTTCGTGGAACCACCACCTTTTTTGTGAGCCATGGAATCAGTCCTTTCTTACGAAATAGAAATAGTGTCAATTTTCAGTTTGGTCAATTGCTGACGATGACCACGACGTTTTTCATATCCTTTACGACGTTTTTTCTTGTAAACAAGAATTTTATCAGCTTTGACTTGATCTAAAACGGTAGCCGAAACTTTGGCTCCCACGACGACTGGAGTACCGATATTAACGGCTCCATTGCCATCTGCTACTAGCAATACACGGTCGACATCGAATTTTTCGTCGGCATTTACTGCCAGTTTATGAACGAAAACGACATCGTTTGTTGTCACCTTATATTGGTGCCCGCTTATTTCTACGATTGCGTACATGCGTTTGTGTGTGTTTAAGTTAATTTTATAGAGACTCGAAATATAGTAGATATTTATTTAATCTACAATATTACATCCCTAATTTTGCTATTACTTTTTCAGTGATATTATATTTTTGTTGCGCATCATCTGAAGCATATAACAAAATAAAATCTCCGGTTGTTGTAACTGTATTGAATATGTAAGTCATTTTATTCTCTTTTGCTACTGCCGAAATTGCATCTTGAATTTGCTTGTACAAAGGCCCTACATATTCAGCTTGTTTTTGCTGCATTTCTTGTTGATACTGTTGATCAAAAACCATTAACTCTTGTCTTAGCTGATTCAATTTTGTTTCTTCACGTGTTCTTGCATCAGCTGAAATAACCGCTTTTTTTTGCTCATAAGCAGCCATTTGATCTCTAAATCCCGCTTCTTTATCAGCAAATTCTTTTTGTTTTTTCTCCATAAAGTTTTTCAATTTGCGATCTACCGCTGCCATTTCAGGCATTTTCGCTAAAATTGAATTAGGATCAACATAACCGATTGTTAATTGTTGTGCATTAACTACTGCTATATCCATTTGGGCTACGCAGAAAAGAGCTACTATAAGTATAAGTTTTTTCATGATTTATTTTATTTCTTTGTTAATTTTGCAATTACTTTTTCTGTGATATCGAGTTTATTAGAAGCAGTATCGTTGGCAAACAAAATAATTGTATCACCATTACTTGTAACTTTGTTAAAAACAAAATCTAATTTTAACTCTTTTGCCACCTCATCGATAGCTTTCTGAATTTCTGAATAAACCGGTTGCAATAATTCTGCTTGTTTTCTCTGTACTTCTGCACGTACAGAATTACTAAGCTCTTGTAACTCATCATTTAAGCCTTGTAATCTTGTTTCTTCAGCTTCACGTTGACTTGTACTCATATTTGCTGAAAGTTCTTGATAGCTTTGAAAACTTTTAGCTAAAGAATCTCGTTTCCCAAGTAAACTTGCTTCTCTTGTTTTTACAAGACTTTCCATTTCTTGTTGAATTTTCTTAAATGAAGGCAAGTTTCCAATTATTTGATCCGGATTTGCATACCCGACTTTTAAAGATTGTGCACTAATTTGCATGCTCATTAAACATACAAACGTAAGGGCAATTCCTATTAGTTTTTTGAATTGTATCATTATTATTCGTTTTTTCGTGTTTAGTTTCTAAATATACAAAAGCTGTTAATTTCCACTTTCTTCCAATTCAATTCCAAGTTCTAATAAAACATCTTCACTTAAATTCCATTGTTGATTTGTGAATAGAAACAAATAATCACCTGTTCGGTCAAATATGAAATCGTATTTTTCTCTTTCGGCAATTTTATTTACCGCTTCGAGAATTCGTTGTTGTAAGGGCTCAATAAACTCTTGTTGTCTTTTGAAATATTCGCCTGATGGGCCATATTTGGCATTTCTAAACTGATCAATTTTCTGTCGCTTTGCTTCAATTTCCTTTAACCTTTGATTCTTTATTTCCTCAGTATATAAAATAGATTTTGACTCATATTCTTTGTCTAAGCTTGCAACCTCTTCTTCTAATTCAGATAATTCCTTTTTCCATTGTTGCGACAATATATTGAGACGCTCATTAATATTTGAATACTCAGGAATTTTTGACAGAATAAAGTCAGAATCAATATATCCTATTTTTTGTTGAGCTTTTAGACTCACAGTTGTGGCTATTACTAGAATAATTGAAAAAAATGAACTTTTTAACACACGTTTGTTCATATTAGAAAGATGGACCAATGTTGAATAAAAATTCCCAGTTTCCAGCACTAACTTGAGTATTTGGAATACTATCGAAACGATAACCATAACTTAAATCAATCAAACCGAGAATAGGCAGGAACAAACGTAAACCAAAACCAGCGGAACGTTTTAAATTAAAAGGTGCAACATTTCTAAATTGATCGAATGCATTTCCACCTTCAGCAAACAAATAAGGAATTAATTGTAATTGTTCATTTTGAACTGCAGGATATCTCATTTCAGCCATATATTTAATATAATAGTTTCCTCCAATTGGCTGCCCAGAGGAACCTATTGGTGAAATTGATCCTGAAAAACCTCCAGGATATCCTTTTAAGTCAATATTTTCTCTTGTAAATGTCTGCCTTTGTTGCAATGGAGTACCACCTAAAAAGAACTTCTCAAATGGAGAACGATCATTTTCTCCAAAATATCCTAAATGTCCTATTTCGGTTCCATTGGTGAATATTAATTTTCCAATAAGGGGTACGTGGTGGCTGTATTTGAATTTTAACTTATAAAATTGATTAAAACCTCCAATAGGAGGAGCAAATGTACCAGAAATAGTTAATTTTGAACCTGAATTTGGTGAAATAAAGTTATCTAACGAATTCCTTTCCAAGATTTGCTGGAAATTTAATACATACACTTTACCTTGATCATTAACAAACGATCCTGTTACATCATACGCCTGATATTGTACAATAGAGGTGTGGGTAAAATAATCATCAGGGAACTGTAACCGTTGTCCATAAGAAATCGATGCGGATAATAATTCATCTCTAGAACTTGCTGTACTATATAATGAATAAGATCCATTAATTCCAAATGAGTTCGGACGACCAAACAACCACGGTTCTTGAAAACCAATATCATACTGACGGAAGCCATTTCCAGTAACTTGAATACCAAGAGAGAAACGCTGGCCATCACCACTTGGCAACGGACTCCATGCTTCTTTCTCATTTAAACTCTGAATAGAAAAATTGTTGAAATTTAATCTTGCTGATAAAATAACACCAATTTGCGCCCCACCAAAACCACCTGAGAACTCAAAGTTATCCGTTCCTGAAAGTTCCTTCATTCTATAGTTTATGCTTACCGTTTTAGCTTCATAATCATAATCTAAATCAGGTTGTATAGTCTCAGGTTGGAAATAGGAAAGGGTTGCTAACTCCCGAACTGAACGCTGAATATTTTGACGGCTATAGGTCTGTCCTGGAACTGTTCTCAAGTTACGGCGAACTACCTGATCATGTGTTCTTGTATTCCCAGAAAATCCAACTTCTTTTATCGTTGCTTTTTCGTCTTCAACAACGGTAAAATTAATATCTAAAGAATCGATCCCAACAACTACAATTTTTGGTTCAATCTGAGAGAACAAATAACCAACATCTTGATATTTAGAACTCACATCAGAGTTATTCTTATTGAAATATAGATTTTCTTCAAACTTGTTTTGATCAAAAATATCTCCATTGCGAAAATCTAAAGCTACACTAAGTTCTTCATCAGAATAAACCGTGTTTCCATCCCAATTTAAATTTCTAACCTTGTATTGTGGGCCTTCATAAATTTCAATATCAACCCCGATAGCTTTTATCGTTTTCTTCTTTTTCTTCTTAAAATTGTACACATAAACACTATCACGAATTACTCTTACATCTCTATATCCATTTTTACGGTAAAAGGTGAGCATTTCGTCTTTCCCTTTTTGAAAATCTTCTTTTTTGAAAATGGTTGCTGAAAAAATGTGATACCATCTGTCTTCTTTAAAATCTCCAATATTGCCTAATAATTTCTTCTTTTTATAAGCTTTGTTACCAATGAAATTAATCTTTTGAACTTCCAGTTTTTGTCCTTTATCGATACTAAATATTAATTTAGCTCTATTTCTTGTTGAATCTACAATTACCTCTTCAATATCAACTTGAGTATCTCGAAAGCCTTTGTTTTCATAAAAACGATTTATTGTAGCAACAGCTTGAGCTTTGGTTGATTTTGTTATGGCAAAGCCTGTTAATAGAGGCATTAATTCTTTTAAATCATTTCGTTCAGATCGTTTAATTTTTTTAAACTCAAAAGAAGCTAAACGTGGTTGTTCTTTAACTGAAATCAAGAGAAAAACACCATCGCCTAACTGTTGTTTGATGAAAATCTTAACATCAGTAAATAAACCTGTGCGCGTAAGAGCTTTAATGGCATCAGGAATTTGAGAACCTGGAATGCGTATTTCTTTGCCTTCATCTAAACCTGCCGTTGCAACGATATACGCATTATTTTTATCAACACCAGTAATTTCAACACCTAAGATTTTAAATTTTTTAGGAGTTATTAAGGTTGGGTCTTCGAGAATGAGTTCAGGTTTATCTTGTGCATGAATCACAGGAGAAACGAATAAACACAATACGAACCCATAAAATAGTAGGATACTTAATTTTTTCACTTTTTCAGGAACGGATACAATGGGCGGATTAGTATTTACTAAATGACTCTCTTTTGGAGTTAAATACATGAATCAGTGATTATGCTTTATTGTTTGTTTCAGTTATCTGCTCAGAAATTTTCCCGAAGCGGCGTTCTCTTTTTTGAAATGATTCAATAGCTTTGTATAACTCATCTCTTCTGAAGTCCGGCCAAAATGTTTCGGTGATATATAATTCAGAATAGGCTAATTGCCATAATAAAAAATTGCTAATGCGAAATTCACCACTAGTTCTAATAATTAAATCAGGATCTGGAATTGATGCAGTCGAAAGATTATTACTTATCAACGCATCGTTTATCTCATCTATGGCTATATCTCCGCTATGAACTTTAGTAGCAATTTTTTTAACTGCTTGAACAATATCCCAACGACCTGAATAACTTAAAGCCAGACATAATTGCATTCTATTATTGTCTTTAGTTAGTTCCATTGCTTCAGCTAAAGCTACTTTACAAATAGCTGGAAAACGATCTGTTTGCCCTATTGTAATTAATCGAATGTTATTTTTATTCAAACGCTTAGCTTCTTTTCTAAGAGATTGAATTAAAATCTGCATCAATGCACCAATTTCTGCCTCAGGTCTATTCCAATTTTCGGTTGAAAATGCATAAAGAGTTAAATGTTTTACCCCTAATTGTGCACATGATTCTACAATATCGCGTACAGAATCTACACCAACTTTATGCCCATAAATACGCATATTGCCTTTGCTTTTCGCCCAGCGACCATTTCCATCCATAATTATGGCAATGTGTTCAGGTATGCTACCATGCTGTTGCAACGCATGCTGAACAGCTTGATCTTCATTCGATTGAACAAATTTGTCTTGTTTCACTATACTATTCTGATAAAAATTTCAAAGCCTGTAATAATAACGCTTTATTGAGCTTAATTCAAGTACGATTTTAAATCCTTATAAAATGATTGCTAGTTTATTTTTCAGCTATTTTTTGAATTAAAGAACTCATTTCTATAGCAACTAAAGCGGCTTCCGAACCTTTATTTCCTGCTTTTGTACCAGCTCTTTCAATTGCTTGCTCAATGGAATCGGTTGTAAGAATACCAAAAACTATAGGTATTCCGAGTTTAATGTTTAATTCGGCAACATGTCTATTTACTGTCTGCACAACTACATCAAAATGGGGAGTTGAGCCTCTAATTACAGCTCCTAAAGTGATTATCGCTTTATACTTACCTGTTTCGCCAGCTTTTAAAGCAGTAAGCCCAATCTCATAAGCACCAGGACAATAAATAACATCTATATTTTCAGATTTTACGCCATGTCTTTCTAACGTATCGACAGCACCATTTTTTAAACTTTCTGTAATAAACTCATTCCACCGAGTTACAATTACAGCATAGTTTCCTACTACATTCACGAAATGACCTTCTATTTTATTTGCCATAGCTTTATCCGTTATTTTCTTTTTGTAAAGTTACTAAATTTTGCACGATTAGAGTATTTATAGTCACTACTCCAAAATAAACCTCATCTTTTGAGTAAAATCCGTGATAATCACTTCCTCCAGTTTTCAATAATCCATATTGATTTGATAGATTTTCATACTTTTGTTGAAGTGGATAAGGATGTGTTGGATGAATCATTTCAAAGCCATCAATTCCATGGTAAATCCATTCATTTAATTCTTCATCGGTATAATTTCTTGCAGGATGAGCTAAAATTGCTTTCGCCTTGGCTCTGTGTATTACTTTAATTACTTCTTTATAATCACAATGATCCGATTTAAAATAAGCTGGCGAATAATTCCCAATATATTTCGAAAAAGCCATACTGGAATTCTTTGCATATCCTGCATTTACAAGCGCTTTAGCTAAGTGAGGGCGCCCTATACTTCCATTTCCCGATATTTCCTTGATGCTTTCAAAAGTCAGGCTTACGTCCATTATTTGAAGTTTTTCTATCATTGATCGAATTCTGTTTTCACGCAATTCGTTTTGGTTTTTTAGAAATTCATTTAACTCGTTATTATTTAATGAAAACCCATAGGCCAAAACATGAGCTTCTTTACCATTAAAATCTGAGGTTATCTCAACCCCATTAATAAATTGTAAACCCAATTCTTTACAAGCTTTCTTAGCTTCAGGTAATCCATCTATCGTATCATGATCGGTTAAAGCTAATGCAACCAAGCCTTTAGCTTTTGCTTTTTCCGTCAATTCAGTTGGACTTAATTTTCCATCAGAAAATAGTGAATGTGTGTGCAGATCTGCTTTTGCCAAAATGAATTCTTTATTAGTTAGCTGCTTGCAATTTACTTCTGAAACTTTTTGAATCGGAAAGTAGTGCAATAGCTTTAAGTGTTAAAGAATCACGTTTTAGGATATATGGGTAAAAATCTTTTTTTTCTGTATATCGAGTTAATAATTCTACAAATAACTGATTCTCAATATATTTCGACAAGCTATCAAATCGTGCAATTTTTTCATCTTCTACTTTTGATTTTAAAGATTTAAGCAATTCTGAAATAGCTTGATTTGAATTGAATTGCTGTATTAGCTCATCAATATTTCTGTCAGAATTTGTTTTGTAGGTAAAATTTTGTTTTTTCAGGTACTCTCTAAATGCTGGAAATGCTTTTGATTTCAGAGATTTTTCAGTGATTGTATCATTTTTTGCAACATATTCATTGGCAAAAAAGAAATAATGAGAGTCCTTTAAAAGAGCTATTTCTAATAAATCTGGATCTTTGTCAGCTATAGTAACATCAGGATCAATTCCAGTTCCATCGTAAACAGTTCGCCCATTTTTTGTTGTGAATTTTTGCCGTAAAGAATCGGGAATTCTACTTACTTCATTTCGTTCAAGGTGTGAATATTTCAGAGATTGAATACTTCTACCACTTGGTATAAAATAACGTGATGAGGTTATTTTTAATGCATTATTGTAAGATATAGGACGAATTGTTTGAACTAAACCTTTTCCAAAACTTCTTTCGCCAATTATTAATGCTCTGTCTAAATCTTGTAAAGCTCCTGCTAAAATCTCAGAAGCACTAGCCGAACCTTCATTTTGTAAGACAATGAGGTTTACATCAGGAAACATTGGTGCAACACGAGTTAAAAAAACTTGATTATTATCAAGAAGCCGACCTTTTATTCGAACTACTTCAAGACCAGCTGGCAAAAATAGATCTAAGATGGAAACCGCTTCGTCTAATAAACCTCCTGGATTATTTCTAACATCAAAAATGATATTTTTAATTTCTTGTTTAGTGTTTAGCTTTTCTAGTGCGCTTTTAACTTCTACTGCACAATTCTGCGAGAATTGCAATAATTGAATATATACTGTTCCATTATCCTCATCAATAAAGCCTGCAAACGGAACGCTTTTTACGTCAATTCGTTCTCTTTCTAATGAAAAACTTATCGGTTCACTAACACCAAATCGTTTTACTTTAATTTCTAAAACAGAACCGGGTTCACCATATAATTGTGCTTCAATGTCATTATCAGAAAGTTCTGAAGTTGGGATTCCTTCAATTTCTATAATACTATCTCCGGTTTTTACACCTTTTTTATCAGCTGAATACCCTTCAATGGCAGTAATTACAACTATTTCGCCACGCTGTAAAGAAATCTCTAAACCCACACCTGCATATTTACCTTTAGTTATTATATCCATTTCCTGATTTCTGTCTTCAGGAATTAGGACAGTATAAGGATCAAGCATTTCTAACATAGCGTTGATTCCTGTATTCATTAACTGACCAGGCTCTACCTCGTCAACATAACGCAAGGACACTTCGGAAAAGACATCGCTAAAAATGGTGAAATTCTTTTTTATATCAAAAAAGACATCAAACTTCGATGCCGCTATAAATACATAGGCTGATACAACAATAATCAGACCTGCAATTGATTTCTTTATTACCACTATTTTTCTTTAATTTTTAAAACTTGACCAGGGAAAATGGTGTTTTTACGAAGTTTATTCAATCTTTTCAGTTCACTTATACTAATTCCAAAGTTGTTTGCAATATCATATAAATTATCATTCGATTGAACGGTGTAGGTAACATAACCATCGCTGTCAACTGTGGCTAAGTTTACATTACTTGTGGATTTACTTCTACCAAGTTCATTTTTCTCTTTATTTGACATCGAATTGATATCTACATACAGGCTTGCTCGATTATTTGGGACATAAACCGAAAGTTTTTGACCAACACGAATGGTATTACTTGTACCGTTCCAAGAACGAATATTACTAGCTCTAGTTTTAAACCATTCTGCGATTTCACCAACGGTATCACCTTTTCTAACGATGTACACTATTTTTGTAGAATTTGCAGGTCTATTTCTATAAGATTTAGTAGAACTTACATAAGTACGGTTACGTTGAACGGGTAAATCATCACTTACATTGCCAGATTTTCCTGCTGGAATAGGAACCATAATTTCTTGTCCTATTCGGATTACTTTTCCCAATCTATCATTTGATTCATATAAATCACGAACGGTAACTCCATATTTCCGAGCAATTCTACCTAATGTCTCCCCTTTTTTCACATTATGAACAAAAATGTGTTCTTTTTTTGCTGAAACAGGTAAATCTTTGAAATTTGCTAAAAACGTTTCTTTTGCACCAATAGGCAAGCGTAAAGGATATGCAAACTTTCCTGGAGGGGTAGCCCAACGTAATAAAGCAGGGTTAAACTCTCTTAATTCTTCTTCACTTATTCCCGCAGTTTGTGCTAATAATTTTAAATCATAAGAACCAATTACATCAACGGTTTCGTATTGGTAAGGTTCTTGTGTTCCATATTTTGCTTTAAATCCAAATTCTTCTGGATTTGTCGCAATCATTACAGTTGCAATAAAAATAGGTACATAACCTCTTGTTTCTCTTGGTAAATATGGGTAAATCACCCAATAATCTTTTACTCCTCCAGAATTTCTAACAGCATATTTCATTCTTCGAGGACTCACATTATAGTTTGCCAAAGCTAAGTGCCAATCACCCCAAATTTTATACAAATCACTTAAATGTCTTGCGGCTGCTCTTGTAGATTTTACTGGATCACGACGGTCATCGACCCAATAATTCACTTCTAAACCATAAGCAGCTCCGGTTGCTTTAATAAATTGCCACATTCCTACTGCGGCTGCTTTGCTTCTAGCCATTGGATTTAGACCACTTTCGATCATCGCCAAGTGCATCAATTCTTTTGGAACTTTTTCTTCTTCGAAAATTTTTTCCATCATAGGAAAATAACGTTCTTTCCGCTGAAGCCATGTATCCATAATTTCTGGCTTCTTCATCCACAAATAAGCCAATTGGCTATTTACATATTTATTTTGAGGGAGTTGAACCGCAAACTTTTTTTCATTTTTTAAACTTTTAGGAATGGAAAAATTATCGGCATCTAAATCGAGTTGATCATCAGAAAATAAATCTTTTTGGATGGCAAATATTTCGCCTTCTTCCTCAAAGCCTGTTTCTAAACCACCATAAAACTCACGATATTCTGTCATTATAGTTCGGTATAATTCTGTGAATCTGCGATGTTGCTGAATATCAGGATAATCGACAAGTAATTGTTGAAGTTCACTTATTGAATTTGTGATATAACGTTCTGTGGATAATGCATCATTATTTATTTGTGATTCAAGGCTTAAGACGTGTAGTCTATAAATATCTGCTATTCTTGTTAGAACTGATTTATCATCGTCTGATAACTCCGCTCTTACAATAGAGCTTGTTTTTTGCGCTATACGTTGCTCTAATTCATCAATAATCTCTTTTATTTTATCGTTGAAATAAACGAGATCAATTGGCAATCTTTCAGAACCTTCGGCATATTCAATAGACTCGTAAGTGGCAGAATCAGAGTTTATTTCCTCTTGAGCCCAGACGAACGTTGGAATGGATACTAAAATTAGTGTGTAAAAAATAGGTTGTAAGAACTTCTTCATGGTTGTCTGTGACAGGAAATTAATGAGATCGTATTTAGTAAGTAGGATTTAGTATGAACCAAATTTAAGCATAATACTTGTCGATTCTGGTACTTTTTATGTTTTAATACAAGATTTGTGCCTAGAAATAGAATTTCAAAACGGTTTGTAGATTTATTACGTCGTACTTAGCTTTATTTGTGATATCAATAAAATTGAGATTCTTGACAGTACCTGATCTTTACATCCAAATCGATATCTCTTGTGTTTATCACCATTTTGAATTAATTTGAATACCTCAAATGAGCCTACTCTGGGAAAAAAATTCAAGTAAATAATCGGTGATTTCACGCGATTTTAAAAGATACAAACCGTTATGATTTACTTCTAGACTTGAATCTCCATTGGAATTATTCAACTTAATTGTTGCGCTGTCCAACCTTGAACTATCGGAAGTCTTCGACCAATTCCAAATGCTTTATTGGAAATCCGCAATCCAGGAGGAGCCTGCCTTCTTTTATATTCACTAAAATCAACCAAGCGGATGATTTTTCTTACAATTTCTTGCTCAAATCCAAGTTCTAATAAATCTTGATACGATTTTTTCTCTTCGATATAGGCTTTCAAAACGGCATCTAAAATTGGGTATTCAGGCAAAGAATCCGAATCTCTTTGATCGGGACGTAACTCAGCACTAGGTGGTTTGTTAATAGTATTCCAAGGAATTACTTCCCGTTTAAAGTACTCGTCATTCAACCATTTTGACATAGCAAATACTTCAATTTTATATAAATCAGCTAAAATAGAAAGACCACCAGCCATGTCTCCATAAAGAGTACAATAACCTACTGCCATTTCAGATTTATTACCTGTATTTAACACTAAATAGCCAAATTTATTGCTGAGTGACATTAATAAAATTCCACGACTTCTACTCTGAATATTTTCTTCGGCAACGTTAAAAGCGGTACCAGAAAATAAGGGTTCCAAAGTTTGTTCAATCGAATCATAAATCTCTTTAATAGGAAGCTTATGTAATTGAATGCCAAGGTTTTCGGCTAAAGAAACAGAATCATCCACACTTCCTGAACTGGAATAATGTGAAGGCATGGTTACACCAATAACATTTTCTTTTCCGAGTGCTTCGGCAGCAATAACTGCGCTTAAGGCAGAGTCAATTCCACCACTTAATCCTAAAATGGTTTTCTTACTGATTTTTGATTTTGAAAGATAATCTTTCAAACCTAAAACCAAAGCTTTAAACTGCCGTTCTTCATCACACATTGCTGTTGGCGAAGAATGAGTTATGGGTTTAAACCTTGCTTTTTCTTTGTCATATTCAGCATCAATAAGCATTTCTTCAAATAAATTTGCCCGTTCAACGATGCTTGAATCGGCATTTAAAAACATGGAATCGCCATCAAATATTATTTCTGTATTTGCCCCAACCTGATTAGAATAAATGATTGGAAGAGTTTCTTCTCTACAATGCCTTTGCAGCATTTCAAGTCTATGATTCGGCTTGTATTTTGAAAAAGGAGATGCTGAAATATTCACTACTAGTTCGGCTCCTTTTTCTTTTAGAATTTTTGCAGGACTTATAGTGTATCGATGATAGTCATTATCGTTATACCATAAATCTTCGCAAATAGTGAGACCTAATTTAATTCCATTCCATTCAAAAATTTCCCAAGAACTTGCAGGTTCGAAATAACGAAACTCATCGAACACATCGTAAGTGGGTAACAGCGTTTTATGTACAATCGTTTTTATTGAACTATTTTCAGCTAAATACAATGTATTGAAAAGAGGTCTTCCATTTCCATGTTCATTTAGAGAAATTGAACCCCAAATTACGGTAATCTCTTTTGCTTTTTCAGTGATTAACTGATTCATTTCCAAGGCTTTGCGAATAAAACCTGGCTTCTCAACCAAATCCATTGGAGGATAACCAATAACCGCTAATTCAGGGAAAACGATACAATCGATTCCATCATGTTTTGCTTTTTCAATGGATTTTATCATGGAATTGGTATTTCCCAATAAATCTCCCACAATGGGATTAAACTGAATGACTCTGAATTTCATGCTCTATTTTTTATAGACTTGTTCGCCACCTAACCATGTTTCTAAAACTTGGATTTGCCAAATTTCAGATTCTGGAATTTCAAAATAATTTCGGTCTATGACGATAAAATCGGCCCATTTCCCAACTTCAAGAGAGCCGGTTACATCTTGCATAAACCCAGCCCAAGCTGCATCGATAGTGAAACTCTTTAGCGCTTCTTCTCTGCTTAATTTTTGCTCAGGATACCAGCCTTCTACAGGATTTCCTTGTTGATCTTTTCTCGTTATAGCCGAATATAAGCCAAAAAATGGGTTTGCATCTTCAACTGGAAAATCAGAACCAGCCGCTAAAACGGTTCCTTGATTCAAGAATGATCTCCATGCATAGGCTCCTAAAATTCTATCTGAACCAACTCTTTCTTCAGCCATATTCATATCACTTGTAGCATGAGTCGGTTGCATGGAAGCAATTACGCCATAATCTTTAAAAAGAGGAATGTCATCGGGATGAACAATTTGTGCGTGTTCAATTCTAAAACGGTGATCGAGTAATTTTAAATCATCAACCGTTTTTTTGATGGCTTTTAAAACCGTTCTATTGGCAAGATCTCCAATTGCATGCGTGTTTACTTGATATCCTTTTGATGCCACTTTGAACATCATTTTTTCCAATTCAACTTGATCATAATATAACAAACCAGAATTAACAGGATCATCAGAATAGGGATGAATCATAGCAGCACCACGACTTCCTAAAGCTCCATCTTGATATAATTTAACACTTTGAACATAAAGACGATCATCTGCATAATTTTTTAATAAACCCTTTTCTGAAATCAAATCAAAATCGACACCTGCTCCTCCAATCATGGCATAAATGCGAGTAGTTAATTCATTTCTATCAGCAAAATCTTTATACATCTCATAAGCGCCTACATTAATTCCTGCGTCATGAACTCCAGTCATTCCAAGGCTTGCCATTTCTTTTAGAGCAAGAGATAAGGCTTTCTCATGCTCAAGCTTAGTTCTTTCAGGCATATATCTTTCTACAAGATTAATGGCATTATCTACTAAAATCCCAGTAGGATCTCCTGATTTATTCCGAATAATTTTGCCACCATCTGGATCAACAGTCTCCCTTGAGACACCTGCAAGTTTAAGCGCATTCGAGTTCGCCCAAGCTGCATGCCCATCTACCCGATCTAAAAAAACGGGTTTATCGATATTTAGCTTATCTAAATCTTGCGCAGTTGGAAATTCATTTTCTTCCCAAAGTGTTTGATTCCATCCGCGACCAATTATCCATTGATTCTCGGGGTTTTCCTTAGCAAAAGCAGCAATTTTTTTCAATGTTGAATCTTTTGAATCAATTCCTGCCAAATTAACATTTATTCCGAGGTAACCAAGACCAAATACATGTGCATGAGCGTCTATCAAGCCAGGAAGAACTGTTTTCCCATTTAAATCTATTGTTTTTGTTGGTTGAACTGCATAAAGAGGTTTTTCTTGCCCAATGTAAATTACCTTGCCTTTTTCAGTCATCAATGCCGAAAAAGAAACAAGGGAATCTGCTTGAAATGTATAACCTCTTAGATTTTTATATAAGACAATATCTTTATCGTCTGCGTTTGAGCAGGAAATTAAGAGTAAAAATAACAGAAATAAAGGATTGGTAAACATAGACATAAGTTAATTTAAACAGTATATTTTATGATTAGAATTGTATATTCACTAATTAACAAGTTAGTCAATCTTGGATTCTCAACCTTTATTAGAATTGAGTTTGAAAAAAAATCGATTTTGGGGGATTGCATCCATTCAAATCGTTAATTATTTTGCTAAAAAACAGTTAAGAAGTTGACTTAAGATTTAACCAAAGAATATATCAGTAACATTGGTAAATAATTTGTTATTAGCTTATCTAAGAATAAACATTTACACTCCTAAATCTAGAAATTTCTCAGCGAAAATACGGATTTTGGTAACATAATCTTATGAGAACCTTAGCAAAGATTACCATTAAGCGCTTAAGTTTATTAGAAGCAGAACATGTTTTTTGGTTAAATGAAGAAATTTTTAATGAAACACGGCTTATCAATCATTTTGACCACAACGATTTGATGATTTTAGTTGCCAAAAAAGAAGGCCTGCCAATTGGTTTTAAAATTGGATATGGGTTAAATGATAAAGATTTTTATTCTGCAAAAGGTGGTGTTCTTAAAAAGTTTCGAAGACGAGGAGTTGCCACCTTACTTTTATCAAAAATGATATTTTATGTCCGTTTGGCAAACTATTCTAATTTTATTTTTGATACCTATCCTGAGAGAGATTTGGGAATGTATCTATTGGGTAAGAAAAACGAATTTGAAGAGACAGAAAAAGAATGGAATGCTAAAATGAAAGGAATTCGAGTTCGATTTGAAAAAAAATTGGGTTGAAGATTGTTTAACTAGTGATAATTCATAATTCATAATTGATAATTGAATAAACGCTTAACCCAAACTCTGTTTATTTTAGAACTGCAAATACCTTGACTGAAAAGATATAAAGAGGATTTGCCACTACACAAATTAAATCAGACCCTAAATCAGCTTATTGAACAGCAAAACTTCAATTATTCTCCCAATTAAGAATAAAAGTCAAAAAAAAATCAAAAAAAAGCAACTAACTATTGCAATACAGAATTTATAGTTTGTATATTTGCATCCCCAAGCGGGAATAGCTCAGTTGGTAGAGCACGACCTTGCCAAGGTCGGGGTCGCGAGTTCGAGTCTCGTTTCCCGCTCATCTTTTAAAAGCCGTTTATTTCACGATAAACGGCTTTTTTGTTTTAGTGAATCAAGAAATTAGTAGGTATTAATTTAATGTCTGCGTTACTTTACTTGCAGTTTATTTATTCAACTTAACAGCTTTAACTGACATCATATACACCCTTCCGTAGTATGTCGGCATCAATATTGGCAAATAGACTAATTAAAATGGCAATCATGATTTATTGAGTTTTTAGAAAAGTTACTATAAACACACCGAAAAAAAGCCCCTCGTTGCTTAACGAAGGGCTTTGAAGTTATTTTAAAACAGAATTTTTACTTAATTAATAGCATTTGTTTTGTAATGCTTGTTCCGCTTGTTTCAAGGCGATACAAATAAATACCACTTGCCAAATTGGATGCATCAAAGTTGATGGAATGAGAACCTGCCGTTTTTATAGGTTTTACCAGAGTTGCTACTTTTTGGCCTAAGACATTGTAAACCAATAGACTTACAGAACTAGCCTCAAGTAATGAAAATCGAATGCTTGTACTTGGATTAAAAGGATTGGGAAAATTTTGCTCAAGTGAGAATGATTCAGCGCTGAACAGTTCATTTTCATTTGAAACCGTAATATCTGAAGTATCTGAGAAATAGACATTATCAATCTAAACAGCAGCAGAATTATCGCCAGCAGGCATTATGATAACTTGATCTATTTCATTTCCTATATGATCAACTAAATCGATACTGTACTCAACCCAGCCTGTTGTTGAGCCTGATTCATACGTTATATTTGCCCCAAATTTCCATTCTGAACTTTCTGTATAACTAAACTGCACTTGACCTGGGCCTGCTTCATTTGGATTATATACTGAAAAGAAAAGTTTACTTAGGCTTACTGGTGTAAACGTCGGGAAATATTGAATTTGTTGGCAACTTCCATCAGTAGCTGATTTTGTTACGTTTTCGCTTGAATTCACTTCATTTGAAACTGGATTTGTCACTTCGCCTCCATTTGTTCCACCGAACCACATTCCTGAAGAAGTAGTGTCGTTATTAACAAAGATTTTTTACTTGAGCCAGAGAAGAAACTGAAATTAGTAAACTGAACACCGCTGTTGACAAAAGCAACCTACTTACCATATTTGTCATAATTATATCGCCTTATTATAAATGTTGTTATTTAACCTGTTCATTTTACTAGGGCAACTCAAGTCCAAACGACATCAAAATTATTACAAATTACTTTTTGTGCGAAGTTCGAGAACAGAACTAAAAATGTACTTTGATATTAATGCCTCCGTTTGAATATTCAAACCCGCAATTTCTTTCTTCACTACGGGAGAATGTTCGAGTTTTGCATAGAATCGTTTTTTTAAGCAGAATCGGAGCTTACCTCTCTCTCCATTTTGAATGATATTTTAAAAAAACAGGACTTAAATTGGAGGGAAAATGAGTGGGCGGTCAGTTGATAAATGAGTTTTATAGTATAATAATAACAATAATTTACAACCATCTTAATCCCACTCCGATTGAAGAAGCGAACTCCGAAACCTCATTCATTAGGAAAGGAGAATGTTCAAGTTTTGCATAGAATCGTTTTTTAAGCAGAATTCGGAGTTTACCTCTCCCTACGATTGAACAAACGAACTCTGCATAGCACCTAAAAAAACTCCGATTTCGAATCAAATAAAATGAATTCAAAATCGGAGTTGAAAAATGGAGAATTGAAACGTAAATAAGATAATTTTTATTTAGCCATTCTAAGAAGAACAACTAAATCAAATCGATACTCTTTTAAACTTGGATTTAAGACTTTGGAAAAAGAACGAAAATTAACATCAGCCCATCGGTCTATGCCCTTTGAACTTAAAAATATATTTACATTTTTTGCTGTTAATGGCTTCATTGCAGATTTAAATATGGTGTTTTCTGTTTCAAAGTCTTTTCCATTAAAATAATCGTAAAATAAGATAATGGCCCACCCAACTTCCGCAAAGTGTCCGCCAACTGACGTTGTAAGATCACCTGACTTAACTCCTAATAGACCTTGATTTGTCCAATCAACTCCACCAATAAACACATTCTTTCCTTGCCGGATGCCTTTAGTTTTAAAAAATGAACTTGCAGATAATGCCATTACATCACTTGCAGCCCAAACAATTGATATACTTTTCAAATCAGCTTCAGATTCAGATTCAAGTTCTTTGATTGTTTGTTCTGGAGACCAATCCGAAAACACGATCCGGTTTAGCTTAACATCGGGAAACTCGATCAATGCTTTTTCTAGACCTTTAACTCTTAGTAATGCTGAGATATCCGTATCATTGCCTGAAATTGCAAAAAGATTGATAGATTTTTTCCCTGAAGCTTTAGCTGATAAAATGAGCGTTTTAGCTAACTCATAGCCCGCATTTTCATCATCAGGAGTAACTTGACCCAAACAAAATTTATTATAATTTCGGGTTGATGTTAGATTTTCTTTGCTATCGACTCCCATATTAACAAAAATAGATGGGATAGCATGTTTTTCCGCTATTTCTATATAACGATCACCTTGACCCGTCATAGATGGAAAAATAAAGCCATTGGGCTTAGGAACTTGAATAGCGGCTTTTTCCATATTTTTTGCCATAATATCTGCGTCATCATCCCCATAATAAACCACAACATCCATTTCTAGTTTATCAGCAACAGATTTACTAAAATCAATCATTTCTGCCCAGAAATGATTCGCTTCAATACCAGGTGAAAAAACAGCAATAGTTTTTTTTGTTTGTGCAAAACTTAAAGAACATCCCGCAAATAATACAGAGTAAAGAACCGCAACACTTACTGATTTCATAAGCAACCTTTTCATAATAGTATTCTCGATTAGTTAAACCAAAAAGCCAAAAAAATTTCTTTTGTATCTAAAATTTTGCCGCATACTTTGAGTGCTAAATTTAAGTATAACAATTTGAGCCAAAAGATTTTAGAGTCTAATTAAAAGCTTTCACTATTAAATGTCAATACAAAAACACTTTAATTTTAACATTCCTTTCTAAGATCGAACTGAGTGCTACTACACAAACGACCAAAGAATTCAATTAGAATCAATTCTCAACGTCTAATTAGTATAGTTGCAAGGAGTTAATATACCTTCTTACACTATTTTTCATAAAGCAATAAACCTGATTTCTGCTTATTACCTTCATGGTTCCAAGTTGCACTTACTAAATGTATGTTAACTACAAGTCATGAAGCCCCATTTTGCTACCATAGAGCAAAGTTGTTAAATTCGAAGCTTTCACGCATTGTACATTCATGGCAAACATTACCAAAAACAAGGTGATTAAATAAGATTTTTGTATGGATTTCATCTTAGTTTCCTTCCATTTCTCTGGCTTGTTGTTCTTCCTCTTGTTGTTTTCGGCGCTTTTTCTCCCGTTCTTTCTCGGCGCGGCGCTCTTTTAGGCGTTCTTTCAATTCCTCGTGTTGCCCTTGTTCTCGTTGGGGCAGAACTTGTTGTTCTATACTTGGCTCAATAGTTTCCGCAGATTCTAGGAACTCTTCGTTCAGTAATACCTGCGCCCGTTTCAATTGCATGCGTAGCAGCAAACGATTTTTCTTTCTTTGGGTTTTAAACGCGCTACTTAGTTGGGTTTCGCCTCGCAAACGTTGAACCATTTCCTGCGTTCCATCTAGGATCTGCCCAAGTTCTTCTAATTCAGACAAAGCAATCAGACCAAGACCAAGACCGAGTTCCGTACTTAGTGCATCCCACATTTCTGCGGCTTTTTTTGTTTCGCCCCAATCCAGTTCCTGTTGGAGTTGCCACAGTTTTGCATGAGTTTGCTACTCACTAGTACCCTCTTGCACATACCGATCAAACGCTTCGCGAACGAGCCCTTGCTCCCCTGACATGTATCCTATTCCAATGAACTTGTTTCTAAATTCTTGCTTTCAAGAAATTACTCATACTAATTTACAACTACATTGATGAAACTAAGCTTGCCCACTTATCTTTCAAATCCAGAATCGTACGGTTGCGGTTTAGCCATTTTTTTAATTCAACAATTCCTTGAGATTGGTTTCTAATCAATTTTATTTTTTTTCGATTTATTTGGCAAAGAAAATGGATCTATATATTCTATTATATCACCATTAGAAACTACTATTGGAGATTTTTTTTGCTTTTTGAAATCAATCATTTTCTCATGTGCCACTTCTAAACCACGCATTATTTCGATAACTTGCTCATTTTCTATTGGGAACTTACTATTTGTATTGTTCATTTATTTTTCTCCATTTAATATCATCTAATATATTCATTTCACCATTATCAGCATAACTTTAGGCAGCTGCACAAGCTGCTACACCTTATGTAGTTGCCGGCACTGCTACTTTTGGCACTTGGTTGGGGTTAAATGTTATTTATGACCAAGCTAAAGACTACATTACAAATGCAGAGGCAAAAGGCAAAACAGGTTCAAGAGATAACAATACCATTGGAGAAATTACTTATCCTTGGGATTCAAATCTACGTGTTGATAATGTAAATTACTTCTTAATGAATAGTATTCAACAAATTCAAACTGAAACACTTTTCAATTTGACGCTTAAACATTTGCTGAATGCATCAAGTTCAAATCGATTATAGTTAACCTACAAATCAATTAATATGAAAGTTTTAGTCGATATACCAGACAAAGATGCCAATTTTGCAATGAAAGTATTGCGTAGTCTCACTTTTGTAAAAAATGCAACCCCTCTTGGCTCAGCTAAAGCTGAATTAACGAAAGACCTTAAAGAAGCTGCACAAGAAGTTCGGATGCATAAAGAAGGTAAATTTGAATTAAAATCAGCTCAAGAGTTACTCAGTGAGCTATAATATTATTACTACTCAGCAGTTTGAGAGAGAACTCAAGCGATTGTCTAAAAAATTCCCTTCACTAAAAATTGAATTCGCCCACCTTATACAAGAAATTTCATACAGCCCATCTTTAATTGACGCTTTTTTCTAAGACGATTTTTTAAGCATAATCTCAAAATGGAATTAAGTCTAACTATTTAAAATTTTAATCCTATTACTTGTTCGCTTTATTTACAGTCTCAACATCTATATAAATTTTTCTGTAACCGAAACGACTGACCACTTGCATTTCCCAGTTTATTTCGCTGTCCAACCGAACTCAGATTTAGTAAATCTAAAAATAAATTATCAATTAGGAAAGTATTAATTTCCTAATCTATCTTTTTGTGGCTTAGAATTTCCTTTTTGACTAATTTTACCCTGTAAATACAAATAGATTATTCATATGGTAAGCGTTGGCAAAAACATAAAGAAGATTAGAGAGCAAAAGGGCTTAATGCAAAAAGAAGTCGCTTTGGTGGCTGATATGCAAGCTTCTAACTACTCTAAAATTGAACGTGGGCAAAGGGATGTTTCTGTTGAGGCATTGTACAAAATCGCACAATTTTTAGGTATGACGGTTGATGAGATTATTCATTATGAAGTTGTTAAAACGCCGGCTCATGTAAAAGTGGAAGATAAAACGACAAATGAAAAAGTGCAGTTGATTTCACAACTCGATGAAGAAGATAAACACGCTTTGTATCGTATTATTGATGGAATGCTCACTAAAAATAAATTTCAAACGTTCTTTGAACAAAATATTCAAACTGCTAAATAGTATGAGACAAGTAACTGTATATACAACAGATAAGGATTATAGCCATTTCGTAGAGCTAGCTAAAAACCTACATTATGTTAAGAAAATTGAAACGGATGATGAGCCTACAAAAGATGAGATTGTAAACAATTTAAAAAGAGGTTTTGAAGAAATGCAAATGATTAAAACAGGCAAATTAAAAACCACTTCTTTAAATGATTTTTTGAATGAGTTATAAAATTGAACTTACTGACAACTTTAAAAAAGAAGCTAAAAAACTCATAAAAAAAACGCTTCTCTTCGTGCCGAAATTGCAGAGCTTGGCAAAGAACTTGCCGAAAACCCAAAACTTGGAACGCATTTAGGAAATGATGTTTATAAAATACGCCTTGCCATTGCTTCCAAAAGCAAAGGTAAGTCTGGCGGTGCAAGGGTTATCTCCTTTGTGAAAATTATTGATGAAACAGTTTTTCTACTGTCCATCTACAACAAAAGTGTAAAAGATGCTATCTCCGATAATGAAATAGAAGAACTTTTGAAAGATTATCAATAAAACAATTAGCAAGTAGCCACGATAGATTTCTAATTATAGACCAAACCGGAGTGTATCATTTGGGTGCTTCACTCAAATATCTGGGAAAAAGGCCTGTGGTGAGCCAAGTCGAACCATGGTTTGCTTTTTCGAAAATGGAAGCGAGTTCTGTGGAGAGTGTGTTGGCAAAGATTGAGAAAATGAGCTGATTCTTAGTTGATTTACAGACACACTTTTGAATAACAATCCAAGGAAAAGTAAGTGCTTCTATTCCTCTTCTACTAAGATACCTGTACCGTTAGTTTTAATTAGGAGCATTCGAATAATTGCACTTACTTTGTAATTACATTTTAAACAATTAAAATTATGGAAGTAGCTGTAATTAAAATAGGAAATTCAAGAGGCATAAGACTTAGTAAGACAATGCTTGAAAAATATAGTATTAAGGATACTGTTGATTTGATTTTAGAAGAAGATCAAATTGTACTAAAACCACTTTCTACACCAAGAAAAGGTTGGGAGGAATCATTTAAAGAGATGTCTAAAAACGGAGATGATAAATCACTTTTTAATGAAGTATTTGAAGACAAAAACCTTGAAGAATGGAAATAAAGCAATATCAAATTATTTTGGTTAATCTAGATCCAACAATAGGAAGTGAAATAAAGAAAACTAGAACTTGCCTTGTAATTTCTCCAAATGAAATGAATAAATACCTAAGGACTGTTGAAATTGCACCTAAGACAACAAATTCGAAAAAGTATCCCACACGTGTTGAAATTAAACATGACAATAAAATTGATTAGATTGTTTTAGACCAAATTCGAACTATTGATAAGCAGAGGATTTTAAAAGAATTAGGTCGATTAAGTAAACCAGAAATAAAAGAATTAAAGTCAGTTTTAAAAGAAACGTATATTGATTAGTAAGAAACTTGGCTGAAACAGAATATAGCCATCGCTTTTTTTGGGGTAAAAAATAGATTAACTCGATAAGAATTGAATTTAATCCGACATAGAATACCTAAAACCCACATAAGAATAATTTACTGATTGAGTTCTTCCGGCTTCTCCAAATTGTGATATTCCCGTTATCAAATCAATTCCTTTCGTAAAGCGATTTCCCGATTTTTTAAATAATATGATGTCAAAAACTAACAAAAACCCTCCTTGAATCATGATTGCAGATCCAAACTCTTGTTCTCGTTTTGTTTTTCCCATTTCTTGAAGTGCTAAACCTGATGCTAAATAAACCACATCAAGACCAGTATTTATGGCTAAAATCTGATTAAATACTTTTTCATTTTGAAGATATTCAACATGAGTGCTTGGTAATTTCTTTTTTGATAATAAAGACACTCCTGCTATTCCAGCATTGATAACCGCCCATCCTGCATGCATTATCGCTGCATTTGTATTTCCATTTGCTACCAAAATTCCACTTCCTGCAAGACTTACCGTACTCCAACCTAGCAAGACTTTCATGGCAGCCTGTTCACTTTTTTGTTTCTCAAGACTGAGTTGTTGCCATTGCTGAAATCCCCAAACGTGCTGTGTTAGAAAAAGAAAAATTAGTAGTAAGAGGTAAGATTTCATTTTAAATTAGACTCGTATTATTGTGATGCCTGCATTTCTTTGTAGTGTCATTTTTAATTTAAGACAAAACTAGGCAGAGATGCTTCCAGAAAGCGTTTGGGACAGCATGACCAGATTTATTTTTACTTGTTTTATTTCAATTTCTTATCCCGAACTCAGCTTATTAATTTGAATGGGATAGCAAAATTCTGATTATTCTGTCATACTCAAAATATTTAAAGTAAAATCGTTTTGCCTTGTTTATTTATTTTAAGTTTTTAAGAGAAATTAAATCTTGCATTTATTCAAGACTTCTGGCTTATTCCCTAAATTCTTGTCAATCATTTCTTGAGTTGGAACAGACGGTTTATCACGATATCGATCAACAACACATAAAAATCCTAAATAATCGTCTTTGTCTGCGTGAAATTGGTGTAGCGTTTCTGGTGAAATGAATACTACATCATGTAAACCTAATTCATGGATTTCATCGCCTAAAACCATACTGCCTTTGCCACGAATTATTACAACTGAATGTGGATGTCTATGATATTCTAACGAAGAATATCCACCAGGTTGGATTTCAAAATAACGAGTTTGTGAGTTTAGTTCCCATTCGTCTTCAGCTTCGCCTAGGAGCGAATAACGAGTGATGTCTTTAAAATTTGTCCCTTGTGTCTTGTAAGCTTTTGTTTCAACGTTTTCCCAATGATAGTTATCATTTTTTATAATTTTGGATCTGTTTTTCATACTCTCTTTTTTTGATTCTCTGCTCTTTTTAAACTTCCTTCAATATTAATGAATTTAGAGCTTTGTTTTGGCTTTTAGGTGTATTTTTTGATTATGATTCCGTGTCTAAGTATGGGATACTGAGTGTTTCTTATGCTTAGCTCGATTATATTGAATAATGCTTATCTTGGCGGAGATTCTGTGTCGGGGTACAGGATAAATAAGTTTTTTATGCTGATTTTGATTTAGGCAAAAGATTTTTTTTTAAAAATGAGATTTTTATTCATCTTGAAATCTCTCCGCCCCTCTTTGATGATCATCCATCATCGTACTTGATGTTCTTGGCAAAAAGAGCGAGTTTTGGATCTTCTCTGGGCTGAAATATCTCAATTAAATTTTAAAATTTCGAGTTGACCACTCTCTAAATCTCTCTCCGATTAAAAACTAATTCTATTAATTAAAATGTGTCGGAGAGAGACTTTAAATTTCATCATTCATCCTTAATCATTTTTATTGATTCAGCGCTTCTTGAACTTCTATGGTTGCGGCTTTAATTCCTTCAGGATGTTTATACAATGAAGCTCCCATCAAGAATACGATATCATTCCCGTATTTTGCTCTCCATTCTGGAATTTTATTTCGATCAACGCCGCCACCAGGAGTTGGGAAAGTTCGTGCATAAGGAACCATTGGGTCTAAGGCTGCTTGATTAATTCCGATACATTCATCAAGTGTAAAAGAAAAGCGTCCTCCATTATTCGGATAGATTACAAAATCAGCGCCAAATGCTCTCCAGAGCGAGCCGTATTGGAATGAATGACTAAACCCATTAATAGCGCCTAAGTAGGTTCCTGAAAAGGCAGGATGAGCCATAATGGGAAGGTTTACATCTGATGATGCTAAGTCTGCCATCATTTCTAATCCGCATAATTGAGGGCAAAGTAAAACTCCATGAGCGCCTAAATCTTCAGCTTGTCTAAATCTGTCGATTAATTTAGAGCCATTTGTTGTAACATTTGGAAAATACCAAGTTTGCTTTCCTGTTAAATTATAGGAATGATTCACAGCTTCGACACAAGCTTTTACTCTTTCAGTAAATGGAGAATGTCTTTGATCAGCAATTCCATGATCATCTTTAATGATATCGATTCCACCAGTTGCAAATTGAAAGGCTAAATCAGCGAGTTTATCTATGGAAAGTCCTAATGGTTTTAAAGCGGAGCACGATAAGGGGCGATTTGGAATTCCCATATTAATACGAACACCCTCAACACCAAAACGAGGACCAGGAAACCAGTCTTGAATAGGTTCCCAATCTACATTGATTACTTGAATTCCAGGTTTTAACGAAATATTGCCAAGAAGTACATTCAAAAACTGTGTTAAATCGCCATCTATAGTTGAAACTGCATAAGAACATTCTACTAAATACGTTTTTTCGCCTGTTTCTTTAATAGATTCAACTTTTCCAGCTGTATTATTTAAAATCCAAGCATCTAAAACAGAACTTGGCAATTCAACACTTTGTTCTAAAGCAATTCCAAGTGCTTTTTCTTGAATCGTTTCACCTTGAAGACAAGTAACGAGATATTCGATGGTAAATCGCATGAAAAAAAGGTTAGTTCACGTTGTGTAATAGCAGAGTTTCTTTTCTTTTTGGTCCTGTTGATAAAATGACAACCGGAACTTCGAGGTAATCTTCGATAAATTTCAAATACGAAAGAATCGATTCTGGCAAATCATCTTTTGATTTAATTTCGTTTGAATTTGTTTTCCAACCTTTAATTGTTGTGTAAACAGGTTTAACCGCCGCTAAAACTTTTCCATCAATTGGGAATAAATCAGTTTTCTTACCCGAAATTTCGTATTCGGTACAAACCTTAACTTCATCAAATGAATCCAAAACATCTAATTTGGTAACGGCTAACTCATTAATTCCATTAATTCTAACCGCATATTTTAGGGCAACTAAATCTAACCAACCCGTTCTTCTAGGTCTTCCTGTAGTTGCACCGAATTCATGACCAATTCTGCGAATTTCTTCACCAGTTTCGTCAAATAATTCAGTTGGAAAAGGCCCATTTCCGACTCTTGTGCAATAGGCTTTCATAATTCCCATTACATGAGTGATTGCGGTTGGAGGTAAACCAGTTCCTGTACAAGCTCCACCTGAAGTTGGAGATGAAGAAGTAACAAAAGGATACGTTCCATGATCGACATCTAACAACGCACCTTGTGCGCCTTCTAATAAAATTGATTTGCCAGTTTTTCTAGCATTATGCAATAATAAACCGGTATCGCATATAAATTCTCTGAGCGTTTCTCCAGCTTTTAGCATTTCTTGAACAATAGGTTCAGACTCTAATTGCTCTTCAAGACCAAGAGATTTTAACGAAAAATTTACATTGGCAACATTGGCTATCACTTTTTCACGTAATGAACTCTCGTCTAATAAATCGAGCATTCTAACTCCGCCTCGATTGTATTTGTTTTCATACGCAGGTCCAATTCCGCGACCAGTTGTTCCAATTTTATTATCGCCTTTTGCTTTTTCTTTAGCTTGATCGATAACTTTGTGGTAACTCATAATAACATGAGCGCTTTCACTGATAAATAATCTACCCTTTGGATCAATCCCGTGAGATTTGACCTCATCTAGTTCTTGAAGTAGAGCAACCGGATCGATAACAACACCGTTGCCAATTACACAGTCACAATTTTCATGAAATACACCAGATGGAACAAGGTGTAAAACGATTGTTGTATTATCGAATTTTAGTGTATGACCAGCATTAGCACCACCTTGATAGCGAGCTACAACACCGACCTTATCACTAAGGAGGTCAATAATTTTACCTTTTCCTTCGTCGCCCCATTGGGCACCAATTACTACACGTGTTGACATAATTTTCTTTGATAACATAAAAAAAGAGGTATCCGGTTCAGATACCTCTTTAAGCAAATATAAATAATAAATCTAAAAAGCGTTTATTTCTTTACATCAAAAGAAGCAATTGCTTGATCTAAGGTTTTGAAATTTTCAAATACTGTTATCAACTTAGTGATAATCAATAAACTTTCAATTTTATTACTTGCGTTGGCGATGACTAAATCACCACCTGCATTTTTCATGGTTGTTAATGCACCGATTAACATACCAAGACCAGAAGAATTCATGAATTTCACTTTGCCAAGATCAACAACGATGTGTTTTTTATCTTGATCGATGAGTTCATGTAATTTCTCATTGAGGCTTACTGCGTCGGGACCGCCCATTACGTTACCTTTAAAATCTATTACGACACAATTGTAACGCTCTTCAATTTGAAAACTCATTGTATTTCTCCGAAATTAGGTTAGCTTTTTACATGGTTAGTTTTATTTTTTGCCAAGTCGACCACAACTGAGCTGGCTACAAAAATGGAACTATAAGTACCTATTAGGATTCCCATTATAAGAGCAAAAGAAAATCCTTTAAGTACCTCGCCCCCGAATATAAACAAGACTACAACCACGAACAAGGTTGTTCCAGAAGTTATCACTGTTCTACTCAAAGTATCGTTAATACTTCTATTAATCATTGCTGAATATTCCATCGATTTATGTACTGTTGCATTTTCACGAATACGGTCATAAACAACTACGGTATCATTCAGTGAATAACCTACAATAGTTAAAAAAGCGGCTATAATTGTTTGATCAATAGTTAAACTAAATGGAAGAATATCATTTAATATGGTAAATAAGCCAAGTGTTATAACTACATCATGCATTAAAGCAATTACGGCACCAGCAGAAAATCTCCAATTACGAAAACGAATTAAAATGTAAAAGAAAATAGTGAAAATGGACGCAATAATTGCTTCCAAAGCAGACACTTTTAGATCCTCGGAAAAACGAGCCGTTACATTATCTGTTTTTTCAATTGAACCAGGATTATCAGGAAATTTTGTACTTAAAGTCTGATTAATAGCAGCTTTTAAGGTATTTACATCCTGATTAACATCTGTTCTGATTAAAACAATGTTATTTGAACCGTAATTCTTTACTTCTGGCTGAGATTGAAAAGTTTCTGTTAAAGCTGAACGAATATCGCCAACAATAACATCACTTTTAAATTCAATAACGAACTCTTTTCCACCCTTGAAATCGATTCCGTATTGTAGGCCACCTTTAAAAATAATTCCTAGGATTGATAAAGTAATCAATGTACCTGAAATTATATATCCAACATTACGTTTGGAGATAAAATTATAATTTGCTGTTTCAAAAATTCTCATTGTTCTTGTCTCCTATCTTAACCGATGCTTAATTTGGAATGTTTGTCTTTCACTAAGTAATCGATAACCATACGAGTGATTACAATTGCACTAAATAGTGAACACACAATCCCTGCCATAAGAGTTACGGCAAAACCTTTAATTGGGCCAACACCGAAACTATATAAAATTGCACCTGTCAGGAAGGTGGTTATATTTGAGTCAAAAATGGCACTCATGGCGTTTGAGTAACCAGAATCGATTGCGGCTAATAAGCTTTTTCCATGGAACATTTCTTCACGAATACGATCAAAAATTAACACGTTAGCATCTACAGCCATACCGATTGTTAGTACAATACCGGCAATACCAGGAAGCGTTAAGGTTGCTTTAAATGCGGCTAAAACTCCGAAAATAAACACAATATTTAAAATCAATGCTAAATCGGCAATTGCTCCAGATTTTTGATAATAGAATATCATAAATAAGGCTACTATAAATAAACCTAGCAATACAGAATAATAACCTGCTTCAATTGATTGCTGACCTAAAGTCGGTCCAACTGTTCTTTCTTCTACAATAGTTAATGGAGCGGGAAGCGCACCGGAAAGTAAAATGTTAACTAAATCTTCTGCTTCTTTAATGTTTGATAAACCAGTAATAGATGAACGACCATCGCTAATTTTATTTTGAACATTTGGATAAGTATATACATAGTTATCTAACACAATTGCAATGGGTTTACCAATATTTGCACCTGTTATACGTCCCCATTTTCTAGCACCGTCTTTATTCATAGCCATAGATACTTCAGGTGTGTTGTTGAATTGATCGAATGTTGGACGAGCTTCTTCAATAACTTCACCTGTTAATTCTACACGTTCGCGAACTCCAATTAATTGGAAATAAGGAATTCCATTATCGCCAGTAAATGCAGGTTTTGCAGTCCATAACAATTGAACATCTCTTGGCAATAATTTTTGCACTTCAGTTGTGTTTATCATTGCATTTACTTTAGCCGTATCAGGACCTGCTGCAGAACCAAAAATGACTGATTGACCTTGTGGGGCAAAGACTTCTAAGAATTTATTTTCTTTTGAAGTTACCGTTGAATCACCATCTTGAGTTTCGATTTCTTTATCAAAAGAAGCAATAACTCGTTCTAAACTTGTGCGAAGATCTTCTTGCTCGGCTGTTAATCGGAACTCTAAACGAGCTGTACCTTTTAATAAATTTCGTACACGTTCTTCATCAGAAATACCAGCTAACTCTACTACAACACGATTTGCACCCTGTTTTACAATTGAAGGCTCATTAACACCAAAACGGTCAACACGAGTACGGATAATTTCAATGGCACGAGTTACAGCATTATCACGTTGTAATTTCAACCACTGTCGAATTTCGTCGTTAGTTGATCTTCTAGTGATATTGTCTGCATCGTTTCTGAAATATCTGCTTAATCGAGCATTTGCATCTTTTGCTTCAAAAGCATCTACAAATAAATCAACCACATCTACATCAGAAGTAATGGTTTTACTTTGAGCTGATGCTAATGAATTAACTAATGTAGAATCAGTACCTTCAGTAGCTAAATTTTTAACTAAAGAAAGTGCTTCTAATTCAAGTGTTACGTGCATTCCACCTTGTAAATCAAGACCTAAATTGACAATATTGTCTTTTAAAGACTCAAGTTTTTCGTTGTTTTCACGAAGATAGGTTTCTTTCGCTTCGGTTTCCAAAGTTGCAATATGTCGTTCTTCTAACCAATAACGGACAGAGAACTGCAAGTAATAACCTGCAATTGCAAGGAAAGCGATAACTAAGAAGAGTTTATTTCCTAAACCTTTCATAAGTATATGTTTTTTTTATTGTTGTTGTGATTGTTTTTTTGTTTTCTTGTCTATTCCAATAGGTAACTATTAATAGCTTCAAAACTATTAATCAGTAAACTATTGCCGAAACACTTCGAATAATTGATACTAGTATCAATTAATATCACCTCCGTTTTATGAGATTTTTACATCAAAGTGTAAGATTTCGGGAATTATATTTTATACGTGCAAACTAAGGAGCACCAATTGCGAGTCCAGAAAGGAAGGGCTTATTACAAGAAATAGACTCGGAATTTATTTGATTGGAATTTGAATACTCAACTATTCTTTTATGTTCTGGTTGAACTAATGAACTGACCTTATAAACTAAATTTTTTACCTGAGAATCAGTTTTAGATAAACGGTTCTTAGCTGTTTGGGATTTATGATAATCAGCCCAAGAGTCTTTTTTAATAACATCAACAGATTCTTGATCTGTAGCTTGTTCATCTGCATCTTGATTTTTTTCAGCTTGTTGTTGTAACCACTCTTTGTAGGTAAGTACTTTGCTTCTTTCTTCTTCCAAAGGCGAAATACTCACTAGTAACCCTACTTCAATAAGAAGAATTAACAGAATGGTAAGTACTCTTTGAGTTGAAAATTGCATAGAATGGGAAATTAAGAAACTCCTTGAAGGAATCAAATACGATTTCAATTCTATCTTAAATCTATTTGTGTGAAAAAGGAAAGAATTGCTGAATTACAGAAAAATCACGATCATTATGAAGAATAGGAACACCCGTTTCATAACAAAACACAGCCAATAAAATATCCTTTTGACTTATAACAGAATAACCGTGTTTACGAATGAAACGAAACCAATTTATAGCTTTGTTCCAATTTTCAGAGTTTATAACCCTAACTTGTTCAAGACTTGCAAATAAATTTTTGATTTGAAGAAACTGACTATCATCTGAAATACCACGTAATACTTCCATTACAACAATTTCACACATCAATACAGAATCATTTTTCAACGCATCTTTAAGAATCATAACCTCACGAGTTGGCTTATTCTTAAAAAAATCAATCCATACAGAAGAGTCTACTAAAACCATATTATTTTGACTCTTCTGCTACAAATGAATGAGGTAATACTTCTATTGTATATGGAATTGGAGCAGGTTCATTGTCAAAAAAAGAAATTTTACCACACCAGTTTAATAATTCTGTTTGAGCATTTCTATACTTTAATAGTGTTAAACCAGCCTCAACTGCTTCTTTTTTGGTTTTGTACAAACCTGAATTTAGGACAGACTCCATTAAATTATCGTCGATTTCTATGTTTGTTCTCATAATGTGTATAATTTATTACTTTTGTACACATTATGGATTTTTGCAACTAAATGCAAGTTTTTATTCTATTGGATTTAATTCTTTCCAATGTTTTCCACTATAACTTCGAACTTCAACAAAATCTCCCTCTCTTTTTACATATCCATCTGGAGTTAAGGGGACTTTACCATAAGGCGTATCTAAAACGTAGGTTGGAATGGCAAATCCAGAAGTACTGCCTCTTAATTCATTCATAATTTTTTTACCATCTTCTATAGTAGTCCGAAAATGTTTTGTTCCTCCAATTAATTGAGCCTGATATAAATAATAAGGTCGCACTCTCATTTTCACTAAACCATTAAACAAGTTCCTTAAGGTAGTAGAATCGTTATTTACCCCCTTTAATAACACCGTTTGATTTCCCAAAGGAGCACCTGTTCGTATTAATTTATCACACGCTTCGGCTGCATCTGCTGTTAATTCTTTTTCGTGATTATAATGCGTATTTACCCAAATAGGATGATATTTTGAGATTATTTCGCATAGTTCATTTGTAATCCGAAACGGATTTAATACTGGAAGTCGAGATCCAATTCGAATAATTTCTACATGGGGAATTGCTCTTAATCGTGAAATAATCCACTCTAAATTCGAATCACTTAAGATTAATGGATCGCCACCTGTTAATAAGACATCTCTTATTTGCGGCGTTTTTGAAATATAATCTATGCCTTCTTGAATCTCAGCTTTGTTCATTGCATACTCAGAATCGCCAACCATTCTTTTGCGAAGGCAGTAACGACAATAAACCGCACATTCTGCGGCCACACAAAATGCAACTCTATCGCTATAGTTATGAATCAGATTTTTTACAGGAGAATGAGCTAGTTCTTCAAGTGGATCTAAATCATCTAAACCAAGATCGTCAGATAATTCATCCATTTTCGGAACAACTTGTTTTCTAATTGGACACTCAGGATTATCAGGATCCATTAAAGAAGCGTAATAGGGTGTAATTTGCCAGCGGAAATATGCTTTTGTTGCTTCTATTGCTTTGGTTTCATCCTCAGTTAAATGAATCCATTCTGCAAGTTCTTCAACGGTTTTTATTCTATTTCGAAGTTGCCATTTCCAGTCACGCCATTCTGGTTTTGCTTGTAATGCTTCAGTATTTATCACGAATTCTGAAAATTTAATATTAGTTGTCTATGCTTATAAAATTGATTGATACCCAAATATCTGTAGAATTTTGTTCTGATATTACTTTTATACCATCAAAACTATAAATCTGATTGATCACGCCATCTTATTAATTTCCACGGTTCTAAAGTATCCGCTCGCTGAAGTACAAAATTTGCGGAACCATCGGTTCTAAGAACATCAGAACCCTCAAGTGATACAATTAAATCGAAGCGTCTAATTATTTGTGCTTCCGTTCCCAATCCATTGGTAAGTTCCACAATCACATTATTCCATGTTAAATCAATTTCTCTTGAATACTGAAATAATCGACTTGTACTCATTAATTCTTCTACTCTACCCCAAGAAACATCCACGTTTTGATCCGGATTTCTGTAAGTAAAGGTAAATTCTGGGTGAATTAAAGGGCCGTATAAGGTTGTATCTCTTAACTTGTACGCATTTTGGAATCGAGTATAAAAACCAGATATAGTTGTCGGATTTCCTAAAAGATTTTCAAGGGGTTCGCCTTCTTTGTATTCAGGAGCAAAAGGATTTACACATGTTGAACTTATTAGTAGTAAGCACAAAATGGCACAAAAATTAACTATACGATTTGTATAGTATCCTTTAAACATGGGCAAATGCTTTTTCCAAATCTTCCATTAAATCGTTAACATCTTCAATTCCAACACTTAAGCGAATTAAGGAATCGCTTAAACCTGCTTTTTCTCTAATTTCTTTCGGGATTGATGCGTGAGTCATACTTGCGGGATGACTTATTAATGATTCTACTCCACCAAGACTTTCAGCAAGAGTAAAAAGATGCGTATTACTCATAAAAGAAAACGCATTTTGAATAGTGTCATCTTTTAGTGTAAACGAAATCATCGCACCAAAATCATCCATTTGTGATTTCGCAATATCGTGACCTTTATGTGTTTTTAAACCCGGATAATTTACATGCCCGACTTTTGGATGTTTAACTAAATAATCCACCAATATTCTTGCATTTTCACAGCTACGTTGTACACGTAAAGCTAAGGTTTTAACACCACGTAATAACAAATAGCAATCCATAGGTCCTGGAACCGCTCCAGAAGTTTTCACCTGAAAACGAATGGCTTCCATGAATTTCTCATCATTACTAATTACGGCTCCACCAATTACATCACTGTGACCGCCAATATATTTTGTGGTTGAATGAACAACAGCATCAACTCCCAACTCTAATGGACGTTGTAAATAAGGAGAAGCAAATGTATTATCAACAATGGTAAAAACATTCGATTGTTTTGCGATTTCAGCGATGGCTTTAATATCTACAATAGATAAAAGCGGATTTGTCGGTGTTTCAATCCAGATTAATTTTGTGTTTGATTTAATAGCATCTTTTAATTCAGACAGCTCTGTCATATCAACAAATGAGTATTGTATTCCAAATGGTTCAAATACTTTGGTAAACAGACGATAACTTCCACCATACAAATCATTAGAGGCAATAACATGATCACCAGGCCTAAGCGTTTTCATAACCGCATCCATAGCTCCGCAACCGCTACCAAAAGCTGCGCAATAGGTGCCGTTTTCAAGACCTGATAATAAATCTTCCAATGCTGATCGAGTTGGATTCGTAACTCGTGCATATTCGTGACCTTTATTTATGCCAGGAGCTTGTTGCGCATACGTTGATGTTTGAAAAATTGGAGGCATTACAGCGCCTGATGTTTCCTCAGCAGACTGTCCTGCATGAATAGTTTTAGTGTTAAATCTCATACTTGTAATTAATAAACTTTATAAACTGAATTCTTTTTTGATGTCACCAGCGGTTAATTCATCGCCCATGAGAAGGTAAATTTTATACATCGTTCCAGCTAATGTTTTCCGGTCAATTTTAAACTCATCCAATAATATTTCCCATTCAACCATAGCTTTATCGAGAAAATACTTTTTATCATCTTCATAAATCTTTTTTTGTGATCCTACAGCTGTTTCTGCTAATACTGCATATTTTATACCAATATTTGTGTAAATCCTTGCAGTATAAGTGGTTCTATCATAATCCATTTCTTCTTCTGTAAATGAACTTAGAATATAATCGATGATATTTGTTTTTAACGTAAGTTCATCAGCGGTTTGTAACTCTTCTTTATCTAAAGAATAAGCCGTATAAGCAGTCTTGTAAAACTTAGGGTCAATAACCGCTGAATCTAAAATTGATTCCCATAGTATTAACGCAACAAATTGATTAAATAATGTAGTTGGTGTTCCTTTTGGTAAAATGTTGGTTAGACCAGTTAATATTCCATCTAAATTGCTGTAAGAATCTAGAACAGCGGCTACTAAATCATCAGGCACTAATTTCCCTTCAACTTTTGATAAGAGCTCTAGAGCTTTATCAGCTTCTCTATTGTGAATATGAGTAATAATTCGTGAAGTTGAAAACCAATTTTCATTACTATACACTCCTTCATATCGATTGAGCAATGAATCTAAAGATGTAAAATTTTTAAGCTCAATTAATGCTTCGGCTTCAATAGGAATGGCACGAACAGAGTCATCGTTTATCGCTTGTAAATTCTTGGCATAATAATAAACACCTTGCCAATCTGTCGATTTACCACTTCTGCAATCGTTAGACAATTTAGCCATTAAATTAAACTCTCGGTTCCATGCATCAAGTCTCATGGTATGCAGATTATTCAACTGAAGCTTTTTATTCTCCTTTTTCCAGACATTATTTGTTTTTGCGAATGTTCTTGCAAAGTCTTTATAAACTGGAGTTCTCTGCTGAGGTTTAGGCATCATTCTAGCCAATTCATTTAGTGCAAACAATTTATAGTAATGCATTTCCATGTTATTAGGCTCTCGTTGGATTCCCTTATTAGACAATTTTATTGCGTCTATATATTTTTTATTATTAACTGCCTCAGCAATACTTAAGTATTCTCTGGGTGAGTTACAGGAATTGATAAAAAATAAAAACCCGAGAGCGGACAAAGCCACCACTCGGGTCAAAGTAAAGTGTTTCATAAACTTTGAAAATTTATAAGCCGGCTTTCTCCATGGCTTGTTGAGCTTTGTCGGTCATTCCTAATGTAGTATAAACTTTGAACAAAGTCATCCAATATTCTGTTTCTTCTGGTTTCAATTCAATCGCTTTTTCATAATAAACTAAAGCATCACGTAAAACATCTTTTGCTTCTGTATCTAATTTAGCTGCCCTTTTATTGTCTTCTGTACTATCACGTTCTTTAAAAAGGTTAGCCGCTCTATTTTGAATAATGATACCTGTTGTATATAAAGCTGATGCATCATCAGGTTTTAATTCTGTTACTACTTTCATTTGTACTAAAGCCTGATCGGTTAATTCATTAATTTGTTTGTTTAATGCTTGATTTGAAACTCTTAAACTATCCAATTCATTTTTAACCATTGCTTGAGCTTTTTTGCCTTTAGCATTTTTCAAATCTTTTTTGAGAATAGAAATTCTTTCGTAGTTTGCTTCTGCCTCTGTTGTTAAGCCATCAGTTGTGTTATATAATTGCGTACCATACACTAAACGATATTGGGCATTTTCTGGGTCTCTTTCTATTAATGTTTTTACTGCTGCTAAAGCATTTTCTATATCATTCGTACTCAAATAAGCATTGGCAAGTGATTGAACAATGTCAATATTATCTAGGAATAATTCTTTAGCTTTTTTAAGCGTTTCAATTGATTGATTTTTACTACCTGCTAAATCTTGAAAAGCAGCTAATCTTAAATACAAGTTAACTTCAGGTGTTTTATTCATATCAATTGCTTTTGATAAAGATGCAATAGCGCCCTCAAGATCTTTATTCATATATTGAATTTCAGCAAGGGTGGTTTGGCTATTTAAACTATCAGGCATTATAGATACTGCATTTTTTAAATGAACTACGGCTTTTGAAAGTTGCTCTGAAGTTGGACTCTCACCTTGAACTAATTTCACACCTGCGTTAAACTCATTGGCCCAGTAGCGAACCATATTATTCTCCATTAACAAGGATTTTGCTTCAGCATCTGGCGCCATTTTGTACAATTCAGTTGCTTTTGAATAATCCTGAACCATTTTATTGTAAAGTTCGGAACGATCTGATGGATTATTTTTCTTTTGAGCTAATTCACCCAATATATTTCCACGATACTCGTAGGCACTTCCGTTTGCTGGATCTATTTCTATTGCTTTTCCGACAGACTCTATTGCTTTTTCATACTCACCATTTTTTACATTTAATTTTGCTGTTTCAATATTCGGGTCTGTTACCGCGCAGGCTGCAAGTATGATAAGAGCAGACAAAACAGAGAAGCTTTTTTTCATTAACGAATTCATAATATTCCGACGACAATTTAAGTTATTTTTGACCTTTAAAGATACAAAACCTCATTTTTTAATCTACAAAGGTTTTGAATATATGTAAGTTAAAAAGAAAATTACTTTCAATGCAAACACAAATAAGATGAAATTATCTTAGATACAGTAATTTCTTGCCAATTACTCAATTTATTCAATTGTTTTTTTTATCATTTACGCAGAAGTCACTTTTTCTCAACTAAACTTGGTAGCTATTTCAGGTTTCACGGTCATCAATTATCATTAATTCATTTACAACCTATTCCTCTTTTCTCTTTATCAATATATTAATTTGATGTAAACATTTGTATTCAGCGTAATATTTTCAATTCATTAAAGACTATTTGATTAATTTTAGGCATGTTGAAACATTCTCTAAAGCCTAACAGACATTATCTTGAATTTTCATTTTTCGATTCTGGAAAGTTAACAAACTACGAATTCGAATCAGAAACTAATTCCAAACCTGTCGTTTTAATTTTACATGGGCTTTTTGGTGATTTGAGTAACTTCGATGCCTTCGTAGATAATCTAAAATCAGAAATTCGTTTAGTCCTTTTACGTTTACCTTTTTTCGATCAAGATCAATTACAAACGATTCCTCAATTAAGTAAATACGTGTTTAGATTTCTTGAAATCGTATTTCCTGGCAAGTCTATACATTTAATTGGCAATTCACTTGGCGGCCAAATTGCTCTTCATCTTTGTTTACATCACAAAGAAAGTTTCGATTCGTTAATTCTAACTGGAAGTGCCGGTTTAATGGAAAACTCATTCGGTTGCAGTAAACCAAAACGATTTAGTACAGAGTACATTAAAGAAAGAGTTAAAGATGTGTTTTTTTCTTATGAATTGGATCAAGAATCAATTCAATCTATACAGGATGTTCTTGTTAATGCTGAACAATGTGGGCGATTATTAAAATTGGCTAGAAATTCGAAAAACACTCATTTGGGACCACTATTATCAACTATTACGCTTCCCGTTTTACTTATTTGGGGCGAAAACGACGATGTTACACCTCCAAGTGTTGCTAAACAATTTTGTTCGGCTATTCCAAATGCACGTTTAAAATGGATCCCCAAATGTGGCCACGCTCCAATGATGGAACACCCGTCTGTTTTTGCTCAGTTATGCCATTCTTTTCTTTCACAACAACAATCATTAATTCAACAGGAAAAAAACTATGTCTAAACAAATTGTTCAGTCCGATGAAGCTCCAAAAGCACTTGGACCTTACAGTCAAGCTGTAATTTATAATGGCCTTGTCTATTGCTCAGGTCAAATTGGGTTAAATCCTAAAACTGGTGAGTTTGCTGGAAATACTGTTTCTGAACAGGCAGAACAGGTTATGAAAAATCTTGAAGCTGTTTTATCTGAAGCTGGTTCCAATTTTGCCAATGTGTTAAAATGCACCATTTTCCTAGCTGATATGAGCGATTTTGCAGTAGTTAATGAAATCTATGGTAAATTTTTTAAAATTAATCCACCTGCACGCGAAACAGTTGCGGTAAAAACTCTTCCAAAAAATGCTCTCGTTGAAATCGGTTGCATGGCAATCGTCTAAGTAAGGTTCGAATTTTAGGAAATGCCATTATAAAGTCTTTACTACAATTGAGATTTCGTGATGGCGTTTTTTTGTGGAAAATTAACTAAGGTTTAGCTAATATTTGTAACGTAATAGTTAAAAACTTCAGCAAAAAAATAATTTTTCACAATGCTTAAAAAGATTAGCGAAAGAATTTAGCTTCCTATTTTCTAAAAAAAATTCTCGAACCTTTTACAGTCCTTTAAAGCTTCTAAAAGGATTTTCATCATATTTTGTTGTAGAGATATCAATTTAAGATAACATTCATCTGTCAAATAAATGCTTATCTGATTCCTAGAGTAAGATAAAAACTCAGTTTCTTAATTCACTAAGGAGGGTACTCCAAAAAGTCGATACTTTCGGTTTACTCCCTTCCAAATTCTGCAAATTCGAAGAATTTATGACTAAAACCACTTTTTGAGTACGTTCAATAATCGAAAATCACCTTCTTACACTAAATTCCTGAATTCGTTTATTCCCAACATTATCTATAATTTCAACGCGTAGTGTATTATTTCTATTGGGTTTAAAATCGGGATGATAATAAACTAACTTGTCTTCTTCGGGGTCATACTCTAAAATGCCTTCTTCATCATTTACCCAAAATCTTGAAGCATTATAATTTATTCCGGATAACTCATCGGAGCCTTTTAGCGTTGCAATCCATCGACCACCTGATTTGCGATATAATCTCGGTTTGGATAAAACTGGTGCCAAGGTGTCTGTTAAAATCTGATAAAAACCAAAGTCTCTTAAATTGGCTGACAAATAGCCATTCTCAAATCTAGAATTGGCAAAATCATTTCTTTTTGTTCTAAAATTATAGGTGTAAAACGCTGTTTTTTCAGGATAGACATACGATTCATTTAATAAAAAAGAAATCGTAAATCCTCTTTTTAATGGCTCTTGTTCTGGTAAAATATAAACGGTTTCAATTCCATTTTCTTCGTTTGAATAATACCCAGCAGATAAGGACAAGGTATCATAAACCGCATTTTTTCCAAATTCTACTTTCATCAGTTGATTAGAAGTGTGAATAACGGTTTTTACACCAGGTTTTATTCTATAAAGAGGAATACTGACATCATTTAGATTTATTAAAAAGGAATTAAACATTCTTAAATCTAGAACTTGTTCCAATTTCGGTAATAAACGAACGGTTTCGTGAGGTTTGAAAAAATCTAGACTTCGAATACTTATAAGAAGTGGAGTTTCCTCTTTATTTTCAGAAGAATTTGGCAAAACCCAATCATTTTGCCATTTCCAATTCGAAAGATCTTCTGGAAAACTCTGATTATTAGCTAATTTTACTGGTTCATACCAATGAGATTCTACTTCTGGCAACGCTTCTGATTCATGAACGTGTAATTTTCCATACGCTTTTGATGTGTTTCCAAAAAAGTCTTGCGCTATTATTTCAAATGAATGTAAACCAGGTTCTAGATTTAACTTGGCTTCAGGTAAGGCCACCTCATAAAATGGCAAGGTATTTCCATCATGTTTATATAATCGTTGATAACCTTTATTTTTCTTTTTCAATAATTCATAAACACGGTCGAGGAACATCTCACGCGTATTGGAATAGCTAAAACTATCTACTCTGGAATGAAATAAGATTTTGTCGTTTACGATTAATTCGAGTTCATAAACGGCTAGTACATTCGAGGCTCCATCAGCCTGATCAAAAACGTCTACAGCTAGACCAACTTGACCTGTTACATCGATCGTTCCGAAATTATAATTTCTTCTTAAGCGAGATGGGGATTTGGTACAAACTGATTTTTTGCCTTCAACTTTTGCAAATTTATCCAATGGTTCAATCGCCAATCCACTAAATTGTGGTGGCGTTCTATCTTTTACTGAAAGATTTGTTATTAAAGCGTTTACAGGACTTTCAATTGGAGAACGAATCTCAAAATGTAAGTGTGGCGGTCCAGCGCCAGATTCGCCTGTGTAGCCAATTAATTCACCTTGTTTATAACGAATGTTGAATTTCTCCATGTTTTGATCGAATACAAAAACACGCTTTTCCCATCGTAATGAATCTACCAAGTGATCTAATTGCTTTGTAAAACGATCCATGTGAGCATAAACCGTGAAGGAACCGTCTTCATGTTTCAAGTAAATTACATTTCCATAGCCAAATGGACCTTTTGCAACACGATATACAATTCCATCACGAGAGGCATACAGTTCATAACCCACTCTGCCCCATGTTTTTACATCAAGACCTGCATGAAAATGTGCCGATCTTGTTTCACCTAAAGTTGCCGATGCTAATCTACTTGAATTAGTTGGCCAAAGATAATTTGCTTTTTTAGGGTCGAATTTTTTTTCCTGAGAATATGCTGAGTCAACTGCGCATAAATTCACAACAAGACTGAAACTTATCAGCACTTGTAATGCTATTTTTCTGTTTGTCATTAGGCTATTGAGAGTTCTAAATTAACCACTCCCTTATTTAAAATTGCGCGTAATTTATCTCCTGAATTCACTTTAGAAACACCCTCTGGAGTTCCTGTGAATATCAAATCGCCTTCTTGTAAAGTTGAGAAACCAGAAACATAAGACACCAATTCAGAAATAGAAAAAATCATATCTGAAGTAAAACCATGTTGTCTTGTTTCATTATTTATTTGTAATTCGAGTTCAAAAATAGTACTTGCATTAAATTCATTACTTGAAATAAATTCGCTTACAGGGCCGAAAGTGTCGAACCCTTTTGAAAGTGTCCAAGGATGTCCTTTTTCTTTTGCTTTTTGCTGTAAATCTCGCGCTGTAAAATCAATTCCTATTCCGATTGCACTCACGTAAGACCAAGCTTCCTCAACCGAAAGTTTGCTGCCCTTTTTTCCAATCAACAAAACTAACTCCACTTCGTGGTGAACATCGTTTGATTCAGCAGGCAATTCAACTTTACCTCTTGGTAATTCTAAACTTGAATTTGGCTTAAGAAAAACCATCGGTTTTTTTGGAATTGGATTGTTTAATTCTTTTGCATGTTCGACGTAATTGCGACCGATACAAAAAATGGTATTTACACGAACGGGTTCTGAACTTCCAGAAATTTGAACAAATGGCATGTTAAATCAGCTTAAATTATTTGCCCAAATATAGAAAACTTAGCTTTAAATGCTGTTTAAAAGTATTTTGCTAAACAAGGTATTTTAAGAAATACCTCTTTTAAACACAGCATTTTTCCCTATGTAATGCCTGGATGTTCACCCATTTTTAAAATTTAGATATTGAATACTAACTACTTGATTAATAATGAATTATATATAGATTAGATATAACTATTTTCATGATAAACTACCCTTATATTGAATTTTGTCTTAAGTTTTATAAATGACAATTGCTATAACATTCAGCTCTTATTGAACATACGAACTCTGAAATTTCTTTCATCACAAATGGAGAACGTTTGAGTTTTACCTAGACTCGTGTACTTAGCAGATTTCGGAACCACCTCTCCCTCCATTTTGAATGATATTAAAAAAAATGGACTTGAATTGGAGGGAGACAGAGAGAGTGGTCAGTTGATAAATAAGTTTTTATTATAAAAAAAACAATAATTTACTACCCTCTTAATAAGTTGGACTAAAGTTTAATAAGTACCAAATGCTCTGCATTCAGCCCTATTTCAAAAACTTATTTAAAAACACGTTTAAACCGAAGGAAAAGCTCTAGAATACTATCCGAGCTAAAATAAACTAAAACTCTGTTATCAGATTAAGAGTAATATTTTTTCTTGAGCCAAAAAGCGATATTCACCAAAGCAATTAAAGCAGGAACCTCAACCAAAGGCCCAACAACACCCGTAAACGCTTGACCACTATTTAAGCCAAATACCGCAATAGAAACAGCAATCGCCAATTCGAAATTATTTCCAGCTGAGGTGAATGAAATCGCAACGTTTTTATCATATTCTGCACCCATCCATTTGCTAATAATAAATCCAATTCCAAACATGATTACAAAATAAATAAGCAAAGGAACCGCAATTCGTAATACATCGAGTGGAATTTGAACAATGAGTTCACCTTTCAAACTAAACATGACTATTAACGGTATAACTTCCATTTTACTAGAACGAGTCTAGAAATCATTCCGGAAAAAAAAGGAATTCCCAAATAAATGGCCACCGATTCAGCGATTAAACCAATTGAAATATCAACTATTGCACCATTAAAACCGAAATAGGGAGGTAAAATGGTAATAAATATCCAAGCATAAAACGAATAAGCGAATACTTGAAAAATGCTATTTAAAGCCACTAAGCCAGCTCCATATTCCGCACTTCCTTCAGCTAAATCGTTCCATACTAATACCTTAGCGATACATCGGGCTAAACCAATAAGAATCAAGCCAATCATATATTCTGGATAATCTTGCAGAAAAATGATAGCAAGAATAAACATGAGAATAGGACCAATTATCCAATTCAAAACAAGTGATATGGAAAGAATTTTCACATTACTAAACACTTTGGGAAGTAAGGCATAATCCACTTTTGCCAAAGGTGGATACATCATTAAAATGAGACCGATTGCAATAGGAATATTGGTTGAGCCTGAACTAAATGAATTAATAAAATTGGATAATTGAGGGAAAAAATAACCGATTGCTACACCTAAAAGCATTGCTAAGAAAATCCACAAGGTTAGAAAACGATCCAGAAAAGCCAGTTTTTTCATTTGTTCTTTAGACTTCTATTTATTTAATTTTACTGAAAACGTATAATTGCTCAATCGCAATTTGAAGACAACGTTCATCATAAACTTTTGATTCTTCTGGGGTTCCATCCGATATTTTAGGATCTATGTAAGGTAAAGAAATACGTTTTTCTGCGCCAAGAACCACAGGACAATTTTGATCGGCATCGCTACATGTCATAATAGCTGCAAATTTTTCTTGAGGATTATACGTAGCATTGTATCGTTTAGAAAAACAAATAATTGGGTTTTTGTCTTCTTTATATATGATTTCAATTCTAGGATTTTCTCCTCCTAGATTTATAGCTTTAAGTCCTGTTCGTACTATGGCAGCAATCGCTCGTGGATTAAAAGCCGTAGCTTCAGTTCCTCCTGAATACTCATCAACAAAATTTCCTAAACCAAAATATTCAGCTGCCACTTTTGCCCAAATTTGACATAAATGACTTCGGCGCGAATTATGTGTACATATAAAAATGAGTTTCGATGGTTCATTTTTGTCCTTATTTAATTGAATGTATGAAACTAGTTTGTTTAGTTTCTCTATTCTATCAGCAGGAATTGCTGCAATTTGAGATTCAGCAGATTTCAAATAGCTTAAAAGAAGTGGATTAAAAGTAGAGGTTTCCATGGTTAGACTGAGTTGAATGGCGATAAAAAAAACAATAACTTCAAGCATAATAAGTATTTGTAAACGTGTGATTAAATTTACAAATCCAATATTACCAAACTATAACGTTTAACAGCAGCCAGAGTTTGGAGTACAACGACTACGATTTAACACTCTCACATCCTGTTGTTCTTGTTTTATTTCCATAGGAGAATTACCATCTGGTTTTTGAGCGAAAACCGTTATGCTAAAAATTCCCGTTGCTCCAAATTTGAAAGAAACTACATCTTCCTTGCTTAGATATTGCGACAAAATATCATCAGGAATTTCAATTGGTTTTTCCTTTTGAATAGATATAGACGTAAAACCTGTTTCTTCAATAAATCGCATATAATTATCCTTTTGAATGGCACCAGAAACGCAACCTGCATACATTGTTGCATCCTCGCGTAAACCTTCTGGTAAATCACCAATTAAAACAATATCAGAAATACTAAAATGACCACCAGGTTTTAGAACTCTATAGATTTCCTTCATTACGTTTTGTTTATTTGGAACAAGATTTAGCACACAATTACTAACCACTACATCGGCAACATTGTCAGAAACAGGCATCTTTTCAATGTCGCCTTGGCGGAATTCAACATTGTTGAAACTTAATTTTTCAGCATTCTTTCGTGCTTTATTAATCATTGCAGGAGTAAAATCGATTCCGATAACTTTACCCGACTCACCGACTTCATGGCGAGCAACAAAACAATCATTGCCAGCGCCTGAACCTAAATCAATAACGGTATTTCCTGATTTAATTTTAGCAAAAGCTGTTGGAAGCCCACAGCCTAATCCTAAATCCGCATCAGGATTGTAGCCCTCTAGTTCGGAGTAATCGTCAGTCATTATATTGTAAACTTCAGTTGTGCAAGATGTTGCGCCACAACAGGATAACGCATTTTCGTTTTTATCTTGCAAAGCAATTTCACTATATTTTAAACGCACTATTTCTTTTAATTCTGCTTCTGTTTTCATGATAATTGAGTTTTAATAAACGTTAATTTTTTTTTCTGATAATAAGCTTGAGCCTAGTTATCTCACCATCAGTTCAATTTCATTTTTATTTTGAACTGATTTAGTGAACAATTAATGCGGCTTTAGCTATTTCTTAACAACAGGTTTCATTTATTTCTGGTTTATACTCATTAAAAAAATGATTAAATAAACCACTAATTTCATTCCACTTAATCGGATTAATACAATAACTAACAGAAACACCGTCAATGGTGCCACTAATTATTCCGATTTCTTTCAATTCACGTAAATGTTGACTGATTGTAGCTTGTGCAAGTCCTAATTCACTAATCAAATCACCATTAATACACGCATTAGCTTTCAGTAAATAGTCAATTATTGCAATTCTTGCGGGATGCCCCAGCACTTTAGCAATCGCTGCTAATTGATTCTGTTGCGCTGTAAATAAGTTTGTTTTTGTTACACCCATTTTCTATCAATTGTTTAATTGCAATATTACGATGATTGAAAAAGAAATGCAATACTATTTTGCAAAATATTTCGCTTTCCTACATGCTAAGTTGTTATGCTATTGAAAAGATCTGTGAGTAAATCGGCAATTTATCTTAAATACCTAAAATAAAGTATTGAACTATGCATCAAAGTCTTTTTTGCATGTTTGAGTTCACTCCAAAAAGTCGATTCTTTCGATTTTCACCCTTCCAAATCCTACGAATTCGACGAATTCGACGAATAGTTTGCTAAAAACTAATTTATAGAGTACACTCATGTTTGAAAATTTGGGCACTTCTTTTTCCAACAAAGTCCTCTTTCTAAAAGAAAATTATCACGATTTTACTTACTCTAATTGAGATAAGTCACATTAAGTTGCTAAAAAACTACTCTTAGCATACGCTTTATCTGTTATCCCTCAAATATACTTTTCTTCAATTAGAAATGTTGAAACTGATACACGCATAAAAAATTAATTCAACATAATTATCTTGATTTTCATAAATAACTATCGTACATTTACGATGAACTAAAAAATAAGAATGAGTAGAACACTAGCCCCTGTTTCATTTACTTCCGAAGACATTCAACTTGCTGCTTTTGCGAAGGCTTTTGCACATCCTGTACGCTTGAATATCATTCGAATTCTAAACGAACAAGCTTGCTGTTACAATGGCGACCTCACTGAAATTATACCTTTGGCACAATCAACTATTTCTCAACATTTAAAAGTTTTGGTTGATGCTGGTTTAATTAAAGGAGAGATTTTACCACCAAAAATAAAATACTGTTTAAACCATGAAAATTGGAATAAAGCGAAAACCTTGTTTTCGCAATTTTTAGCTTTTAAAACCGCTGAAGCTACCTGCAACTCTACTTGTTAAAAAATTTGACTAAATCAATCGTAAATCTACGATAAACATTGAAAAGACAACATTTATGAAAACCATTAAAATTCTTGGCACAGGTTGTGCAAAATGTAAACAAACAGAAGCTGTAATTAAACAAACACTTACAAATCTTGGAATTGAAGCCAACGTAATTAAAGTGGAAGAAATTCAAGATATTATGAAGTACAATATTTTTACAACACCGACAGTAGTTGTTGACGAAGTGGTAAAAATTAAAGGTAAAGTTCCCACTTCTGAGGAAATTATAATTGCTTTAGGAATTTAAAATTACGAATTGTTCAATTACGATTAATTACGCAAGTAATGCTACATTTGTAATTGTTCAATCCGAAATTTCACTTTAAAAAATCATGCAATGAAAAGAGATAATCTAATTCAAGATAAAAGTTTTGCTTTTGCCGTTAGAGTTGTTAATCTGTACAAGTTTTTAACAACTGAAAAGAAAGAATACGTTCTCTCAAAGCAGCTTCTGAGAAGTGGAACTTCTATAGGTGCAAATGTTGAAGAATCAATTGGTGGGCAATCTAAAAAAGATTTCTTATCGAAACTCAGCATTTCTTACAAAGAAGCTCGTGAATCAGTTTATTGGATTAAACTTTTGCAAGCGACAGATTATCTCACTAAAGAACAATCAGATAGTTTATTGGCAGATGCCGAAGAACTATGCAAGATTTTGGGAAAAATTCAAACTACAATTAAAAACACAAACTAATGAAAACAAGTACGAATTGTTCCATTATGAATAAGGGCAAGAGATGTGCATAATTGATAATTCGTAATTGATAATTCGTAATTGATAATTCGTAATTGATAATTCGTAATTGATAATTCGTAATTGATAATTCGTAATTGACTATGTTCAACTGGATTCAAACTTTCGCAGATTGGCTAATCTTTGGAATCTTAACTATTTCTGAAGAATCTTCGCTAGGAACTGCGCTTAATTTCTTTGTTTACGACACGATTAAAATATTGATTTTATTATTTTTAATAACTTCAATTATGGGTATAGTAAACACCTATTTCCCGATTGAACGAATTCGGAATTTCTTGAGTCGTAACAAATTATTTGGACTCGAATATTTACTTGCTGCTGTTTTTGGCGCTGTAACTCCGTTTTGTTCTTGCTCCTCCGTTCCACTTTTTATCGGCTTTGTACAAGGTAGAATTCCTATCGGTGTAACATTCTCTTTTCTTATAACATCGCCACTCGTTAATGAAATTGCTATTGCCCTTTTTATAGGTCTTTTCGGCTGGCAAATTACCCTTATCTATGCGGCAACCGGAATATTATTAGGTACTTTGGGAGGAATTGTACTGGAAAAATTCAAACTTGAGCGTTTTTTAAGCCCTTGGGTTCAAGAAATTATCGAAAAAGCGCATCGTGAAGAAAGTGCTTTTGAAGAAGAACACAAAACCTTTATGCAACGAATTCCTGAAATCATTACAGGTGCATGGGAAATCATAAAAGGCGTTTTTGTGTATGTTCTAATTGGAATTGCGATTGGTGCTGGCATGCACGGATTTGTTCCCGACCAATTCTTTGCGCAGTATTTAGGTGGTGGCCAGTGGTGGTCAATTCCTTTGGCCGTAATTCTTGCCGTTCCTATGTATGCAAACGCAGCCGCAATTGTACCTGTAATTCAAGTTCTAGTTGTTAAAGGCGTCCCTCTTGGAACTGCTATAGCCTTTATGATGGCGACTGTTGGTTTATCTCTTCCCGAAGCCACTTTACTCAAAAAAGTAATGAGCATGAAATTAATCGGTATTTTCTTTGGAACCGTTACGTTCTTCATGATTTTATCGGGGTATTTATTTAATATTATATTATAAAAGAATATGGAACACAATCATAATCATTCACACGCACCTTCTGCTGAAGCGTTCAAAACAATTGGTAAAGCCTTTATTTGGGGAATCTCCTTAAATATACTTTACGTTCTTATAGAATTAAGCTATGGTTTTAGTATTGATTCAACTTCCTTAATCTCTGACGCTATTCACAATATTGGCGATATTTCAGGCTTAATTTTAGCTTATATCGCATTTAGATTAAGCTCGGTAAAATCAGGAAAAATATTTTCTTACGGTTTCAAAAAAGGATCTATACTTGCTTCCTTTATTAATTCTGTTCTACTTGCATTCTCTATTGGTATAATATCTTGGGAAGGTTTCGACAGAATTTTACATCCCGTTCCAATTAATGGAATTACCGTTATGATTGTTGCTGGAATTGGCATTATCATAAACGGATTTTCGGCCTACTTGTTTATGGGAAATCAGGAAAATGATCTCAATGTAAAAGCAGCTTATTGGCACTTGTTAGCCGATGCTATGGTTTCTATGGGAGTTGTTGTTAGTGGTATCATTATGTATTTCACACAATGGTACTTCATTGATGGAATTGTAACCCTAATTATTGCACTCGTCATTTTAATAAGTACTTGGAACTTATTTAAAGACAGTTTAATAGGAATATTAGATGGGACTCCAAATGTCATTAATGCAGACGAAATTACAGAACATTTTTCAAAAATTGATGGCGTAAAAGAAGTACATCATATTCATATTTGGAGCTTAAGCACGCAAGAAATTGCTTTAACAGCTCATCTTGTTATTGATTCTCTTGAACTCATTCCAACTATTAAACGAGAATTAAAAAGTGAAGCTGAAGAACACGGTATTAAGCACTGCACACTGGAATTTGAACTTTTTTCAGAACAATGCACAGACCTTCAACTCAAATAAAAACAATACATCATGAAAATACATTATGTTACACTAACCATTCTATTTTTAACTTTTGCAAACCAAAGTTTTGCACAAAAAGCTATCACATTCGATGAATGGATGAGCAATTTCTCCTACGATAAAATTGGCCCCATGCAAGTTGACGCAAACGGTGCTAAAGTTCTATTAGCAACAAAAAAAGCTGTTCTTCTCGACATTCGATTTGATGAAGAACGTGCAACTTGGCAAATAAACAGCGGTATTCATATTCCTGCAAACGAACTTCCAAAACGCTTGAAAGAACTCGACAAAAATACATTATACATTGTTGCTTGCCCACACGAAACCCGTTCAGAAATGTCTATGTTATACCTAACCACCAAAGGCTACAAAGCCAAATTTTTAAAAGGTGGTTTGATGGGCTTAATGGATAGTCTTAGAGGCGGAAATGCTCTAGATTTCCAAGAAATGCTTAAAAACTAAGATTTTTTGATTCTGACAATTACTTAATTCTTTGAGTTTTAGGTAATTGTCCTTTTTGAATGTTTGACCCCAAACAATAAGTCTATATTGCTATATAATTGGTTTAAATGCTTTCAAATCGTGTGCAATAATCGATTATGTTACTAAAATACACTTTTTAAGTACTCTCAATTCAAGAATTGAAAACTCTGTATATTCTAATGAATTTATTCAGGCATTAATATTCACCAAAGTTCGATTAATTTCGTCTCTTAGTTTTGATTCCACATTTACTGCATCTGCATAATTATTCCATTGTTCTACAGTATCATTAATTTCGTCAATAATTTCTGATGCTTTTTTGCATCGAATGGATTCACCAATAACAAGCAAATCAGATTTGGTGATATCTTTTCTTTTCCCATTAATACTCAAAGCGTGTTGGCTTACCCAATCACTTCCAGGTCGATAAGCATGACAGACATCATAAGCTGGGGCTAATTCCCATTTTTCGCTTTGCTTCAGAATAAACGAGAAGTTTTTGGTATGATCATCACAATTTCTTGCAATAACATTAAAAACCATTCTCCGAAACATTTGCTCGGCATCGGCATAGCTGAGTCTAAGTTCACGCATACATTGAAATAATTGTTCGTAACTAAAGCTATTCACCAAATTGTAATCAAAATGCTTCAATGCGCAAAAAGTTTGAATGTGATGCTTTTTATCCCCTCCTGCTCTATCGAAACGTTTTGTCATAAAATGCGCGCGACCATTTTCTTCCAATAAACGTGAAGGCATCATGATAATTCCACAATCTATAGCCATAGTGTAATAAGCCATTTCTACTCTTCCATAACCTTGACTAGCTCCCAATTGCACTTCACTAACACCATCAAGTTTTAGTAACCAATGCTCAAATCCTTTTGGTGCTTTTGTTTGTCCAGACTTTACTTCTCCTGTTTTTTCATTCCAAGCGATTACAGCTTTAGGTCTTGCGCCACCTGCAGATATTCCAATTTTGAGAATATCCACAATGGCTTGTTCATCACTTTTATTTAAATTCGTGGAAAACAATTCTTTTTGATTCAACATTCTCTGTGCAGTATCTACTAAACTGTCTATTTCAATAGAAAACGAGCGTTTATTTTCTTTTAAAATAGTAGGTTCAAATTCCAATGCCCCCATTCCTCTAGTTCCAATAAAACAAAGCATTTCTACTGGATTCATACTGTCTTGTGGCCGTCCTTGATGAGCTAACCATAAATTTATTAATTGATTACCATATTTATCAGGTAAAGCATCGGCAAGTAAACCCGGCAAACCTTTGAATGTATCAAATGGTGAATTTCTATTTTTTCGTAAATCAGGAAATGAGAAAATTCGCTGCTCCGTTTTAATTGACATTTTTAGGGGAGATAAATCCCACTCTAGTTGATTTATTTTAGGGTCAAATTCAAAGGTTCCCAAACCCAATTGTTCATCCCAAACAACCGCTCCAATTACCTTTCCCCATATTTTTATTTCTGCAATCGTCATGTTACCAATCCGTTTCGATAGCTTCTGATGTTAATCTATTCGCTTTTTTTCTGATGCGTTGACGTTTTTTCTTTTGTCTTTTTGCCAACTCAATAGGACTTGGAGAGTCATTCACTTCAAAAACATTCATAATCTGTAATTGATTTAAAACTCGAATAACCTGAATTAAAGTTGGTACAGTAACAGATTCACCGCGCTCCAATAAACTCAAAGTTGACCTGCTAATTCCTGCTTCTTTAGCTAAATCTTCTTGCGATTTGTGTTGATTCATTCTATGGTGTTTTACAAAATTACCCATCTGAATCGCCAAAGCTTTATCGCTCATTGAGACATGCTTAGTGAATGAATTTTCAGTCATAAAATAAAATTATAGTGAATGATTTATGATGCAGAATTACTGCTTTGATAAAGATATTGATTTTAAGAGATCAAAACAAATCTAATATCGAATGACAAATCAGTCATTAAGTCTTTAATCTATTTTTTTTGAATGATATATCAGTCTAAAAGGTAAATAAATGACAGGTTTTTAAAGAGATGCTATTCTTTAAACTAACAACATCTTTTGTGTTCAGAAATTATTATTCATAAAGTAAATTTCGATAACCGATGGCGATTCTTTTTTCAACCCAAACTCAATAAATAAAAAAAGTCACAAGCGAAATTATATACCTACATGTAGTTTGAGACAAAAGAAAAGGATATAGTAGTTCTATTTTGGCATTTAAAAACAATTACTTAGGGTGTATATTTTGCCGCTTTTTTAGTTTGAGACAAATTACACAAAAGTGCATTTTTTTGCCATTTTTTGCACTGGTAGTTTGAGACAGATTTGCCGATCTATAACAAGGATAAATGAGCCGTAAATGAGCCATTACTCGCTTTTTAATGACTTCTTAAGCTTGTCTTTTCGCAAGCGATCATTATTCCACAAATCAAACCGATCTTTAAATGAATTAAAGAAAAGCAACTTTGCAACAGGATCAATGGACTCATCCCATACTAATCTATTGAAAGTGTCTAAAACCCTAATCATTTCGTATGAATCTAGGGCTTCTTGCGTGAACTGTGAATTATCTACCATCATTTCACCTTGCCCACTTATCAACCAATGTAAATTAACCCCTTGATTTGCTATAGCAATCAACACGTCATTATTAGGAAATGTATTGGATTCATAAGAAGCGTATGTTTTTGTTTTTATTCCAATTAACTCAGAAAATTGCACTTGAGTCATACCAAAACGATTACGCATTTCTTTAATTCTGTCTGAAATTTTTAGTTCACTAGATGAGATTTTCATACTTGTTTATTGTTTTGGATTAAATTCTTAGTTATATTCTACGAAAGTTCGATTTAATAGAATATACATGGAAAAAGACATACGAAAAAACCCTTACCGTGGCATCCTTTCTCAGGTTGCTAGAGAGCGGAACGTTACAAAACAAACTGTTACTCACTTGTATCAAAACCAAAATTACTCTGTGATTAAAAGAATCAATGAGTTAGTGGCTGAACGAGACTCTGAAATGGTGAAGTTTTCTAGGTTCACAAACAAGGGTTAGGTTTCACAGTTAGGTTTCACAGCTATGGAGAATATAAATAACAATAACTTAGAATTACTAGACCCTGATTATAGGGTTCACAAACTCGGTATAGCTCCTAACCAGTTTTCGAATTGGATAACAAGAAATGTTATAGATTCGACCAAATTGATCAAAGAGAAGTATAGGGGTGGTTATCGTTATTTAATAGCTCCTGCTGATCTTCCGGAACCCTACCGATCTAAATACTATTCTGCCATAAAGTCAGACGAGAAAAAGGAAGACCCGAAGTCACATAGTATGGCTTTGGAGCGTTTGCCTAAGTGGCAACGAGATATTATACATGAACGTAGTTTTTGGGTGAACAGAACGAACGGAATGCACGGTAAACAGTTGGCGGATTTTTTAGCCACTTTTCCGTTAGCAAATCCCGGTGTTGATGAATCTGATGTGCCTTCCAATAAGTCCATTTATCGTTGGAGAAGATTATTTAATGCCAACGGTTTATTGGGTTTAGCTTCTGATTATGGTAAAAATGAGGGTGAATGTGCCGTTCATTCCGACGATTTGAGTGTATTTGAATCCCTTATTCTTACACAGGCCGGTTTGGTTAAAACCCAAGCTTGGGAGCTGGTAAAAGCTTATTCTTTGCATCACGGAAATACGCCATCCGGTGCCAAATTCCCCAGTTTAGCTACGTTTGAGCGTGCTTTGGAGAAAAAGGTTGGAAAAGGATATATAAAAGCTTCGCGCAGTATTACTAATTCCGCTAAACACATTATTGAACCTCGTTTGCAACGAGATTATACCGATGTTGAAGCTGGAGATATTTATGTAATGGATCACCGTACTGCCGATGTTTTGGTTTGGAATCCTGCCATAAAAAAAGCTTCAAGACCGTACATAACCGCTATTGTTGATTATAAAACGGCTTCTTGGTTGGCTTGGAGTGTTCATTTTGAAGCTTCTAACGTAGCGCATGTACAACAGGTTACTGCTGATGCCATTCGAAAATTCGGTAAACCTAAAGAGTTTTATTTAGACAATGGAAAAGATTTTCGGGCTAAAAGCTTTTCGGGTGGTAGAGGTAACTTAGACCTTGAAAAAACGGCTAATTCCATGCTTACTGCATTAGGAATTCCTCCTATTTGGGCTATTCCATACAATTCCGAAGCCAAAATTATTGAGCCTGCTTTCAAACGATTGAAACGAACTTTTGAACCTGCCTTAAAAGGCTATTCGGGTAGTTTATCTTATAAACGACCTGATGCCACCAAAGAGTTGGAAAAATCGGGCAAAGAACAGGATTTTGTTAGTCTTTCAGCATTTAGCGCCATGCTAGATAATGCGATTAAAATTGAGAATTTGACCGTTAGAAAAAGTGGTGTAATTGCAGGGTATCGCCCTATTGAATTGTTAGAAAAACGAGATGTAATCACTCGTGTAAGTGAGGATGAATTGGCTGTACTCTCTATGAGAAGCTTTAATCCTGTAAAAGTTACCTCTACGAGTATCACAATTAACAAAAAATCTTATGGTTGCAGTGAGCCTTGGTTCATTATGCTCAATGAGAAAAAGGTGTTACCGCGAATTGATCCAAATAATGAAGGTATTGCCTATGTGTACGATCTGGAATCACAGAAATTGTTGGGAACGGTTAAAGCTGATTTCTGGACTACACCGGCAAGACCTAAAACCGATGCCGAACATACCTTGTTAAAAGAGAAGATTCACGAACAAGCTAAAGTGAAGAAATTCAATAAGAAACGCTTGAAAGTTAAAGATATTGATATAGATAAAATTGGCGAATTATTGCGCTTGCGTGCACAACAACAAGAACAAGAATATCGCCAAACAGGAACTGGTGATCATAAACAGATAACTGAGATTTACAGAACTGGCGTTTATGGAGCTACGCTTCCGAGTGTGAGTTATGAACACAAGAACCCTATTAAATTAGGAGAGCGTGCCAATTGGGGTGCGTTTAACGCATCAAGGAAGTTGGAAGATTTATAAAAAAAAGGGTCGGATACTGATTTAGCGGTTAGTTATCCGACCCAAACTATCACAAAAACCAAAAATACAATGAAAAAAGAAGAAACCGAAATACTTCGGGCAAAAGTAAAGACTCTGATACAACAGAAACTCATAACTGTAAAACAGTTAGGGACTATTCTTGGAAAATCGAGTGCTACGGCCAGTTTATGGCTTAAAGGTGATTATTCAGGTGATAACCATAGTTTGGAATTGATTATTTCAGATTGGTTAGAACGAAAGTATGAAGAAGAGCAAAACGATCAAGCTCCAACTTCTATTTTACAAACAGCAGCCTTTGATTATATCACGAATAATATAAAAGAAGCGCATTTAAGAGGTGATTTTCGTGTGGTTTACGGTGAAGCAGGTGTGGGTAAAACCGAAGCCTGCCGTTTTTATGCTTCACAAATCCCTAACGTGATATTGGTTGAAGTTCGGACTAGTTTTACCACACTATTTTTCATGCAGCTACTTCATAAAATGGTTGGTTTGTCCGGAATTGGTAGTCTGCCTGAGTTGAATTGGGAGTTAGAGCAGAAATTGAAAGGATCAAAACGCCTTTTGATTGTGGATGAAGCGGAATATCTGCCTCGTCGCGCGCTCGACTTACTCAGAAATCTTCACGATCATACCGGAATTGGTGTTGTTCTCGTGGGAATGCCTCAATTAATGTTAAATCTAAGAGGTAAAAGACAAGATTTCAGACAGTTGTATTCCCGAATTAGTACGGTGTACAATGTGAAAGAATGTGCCGATGAAGATGTGAAAATGGTGATTTCATCCTTTTTCCCCGATTCTAACGGTTTATGGAAAGCGTTTGCAGGGGAAACGCGGAATATGCGTTCCTTAATGAAGCTGATACAAGGTGTAAAATACCTTAGTAAAATCAACAACCTACCGCCGAGTAAAGAACTCGTTTATACCGCGGTTCAAACTATCATTTTATAAGGAGTTATAATATGGAATTGCCTAATGTTGTTCGTCCAAACCGTGAAGAGATAGCTATTGCCGTATATCTTGGCGAAACCTGCCACTCAACACTTGATATGAATTTGCCTATTCAGTTGTACTATAACTTTTTATACAGCTGTGGACTTAATGTT